>Ga0256405_10000087_pt1 | contig 276071 bp, 243 predicted proteins | sample RumenRJG_02DNA_FD_189096 | JGI IMG/M metagenome (GOLD analysis project Ga0256405, IMG submission 189096) | Bovine rumen microbial communities from Lethbridge, Alberta, Canada - RJG_02 | ecosystem: Host-associated > Mammals > Digestive system > Stomach > Rumen | place: Canada: Alberta...
AATTACTACGTGAACTATCCTGCTATTGGTGTGCGCCCTTGCTTCATGTTATAATTATTGAATGTAGTATGATAATTTATTAATTACGTTTTTATACATTTGAAAATGAGCGAACGAAGTATCGCGAAATTTTCATGTATAAAAACGTTTTTTTTTTGTAAAAAAATAGAAGGGATTAGTTCCCTTCTATTTTTATTTTTAAAATTACTATAATATAATAATGTATATGAATTTATGTGGTGAACGAGCTCTTATTACTAAATTTAATTTAACTAAAGAAACTATTTTACAAATGCCTGAAAAAGAAATAACATTTCTTTTAAAAGAATTACAGAAAGAAAAAGAGATTGATGAAAACCCTATTTTAAAAAATATCGTTATAGTTGAACGTTTAAGTAATAATGATATTACATGGAAATTTTATAAAGATTATTTATTAAATAAAACAGAGTTTAAAATATTAAGTAATGTTATATCTAGTATAGATGAACGGACATTATACAATTATATTAAAAGATATGATGAATTAAATAGATATGAATTGATAGATGTTTTATTTTATGAAAGAAAAATTATTAATAAGAAATTTAAAAATATTTATATAAATGATATTTTGAATATGAGGATAATATGAAAATAATTAAATCTGACGAAACAGAAAATGATGATTTAAAAGAAATTGAAAATAAAATGAAATCTGAATATTATAAAACTAAGAAAATAATTTGTAAAGAAATGGAGGATTTTTTCTTTATGTCAGTTTTAAAATGTGATCGTACGTTTACACAATTAACTATAGATGATAAAATGATAATTTTCAGAAATAAAATCGATACTATTTTTTATCCATATTTAGATAAAGTTATTTTTGATAATAGAATGAACGTATTTAAAATAATTAATGATGAATATAATTATAAACTTAATGAATATGAAATAAATAATTTTGAACACAATGTGAATGAATTTAAAACAGCTATATCTAATTTAATTTATAAAATATTAAAAGCTTTACGTAAAACACATATGTATGATTATACAAAATCTTATGTCGGGAAATATAAAAGACTTGAAAATTATAATTTGGTAATGGTTATGATAAATGATTTAATAGACAATTTTAATAGATTTAGTATTAAATATAAAAATTCTATATGGTCATTGACACCATATATTATATTATTAGAAAACATTAAAAAAGATTTAAATTTAGTAATTAAAAATATTAGATCAGCTTTAAATAAAATGCAAAGAAAAACTGCTATTATTTTAGATGAACCTATAAAAAGAAAACTTTTTAATATTTTTACACAAACTAGAATAACATTAAAAGAACAAGATTTAAGTTTGATAAAATCATTATTTAATGAGAATCAACGAAAGAAATTAAACAAATATATCAAATCAAATAAATCTATAAATAAAACTAAAAATGTAATAGTTCATATTGATAAATAAATAATAAAATAGGTATCGGTCTATATGTTCTAATTCTGGCAATGCGTCGAATGTGAATAATCCTGATAATTCTGACTTCGGGAATGCTAACAATAACAACGTGAACAATCCTAATATTGGTGTGCGCCCTTGATTCATTATTATATACATGGTTAGACTTATGTCGACTATTTATATGATAATGAAGGAGATCGTTTTCCTTAGTTCTTTTAAAGAACTTAAACTATGATACGTTGAAAAGAGTGTTTACATAGTTTATATTAATTTTAATATAAAATTTTTTATTTTATTATTTATTAATAAAATAGCTCAAATTTCTTAATATTTAATATAAATTAAATATACGTATTGTTTTTTTATTATGGAGGTTATAAAAATGATAGTTTTTACACCTATGAATATTTATTATAATTATATAGAAAAATATAAAGAATCTCAAAAATTGATAATTAATGTAGAACAAATAGATCACTCTATTGAAAATGTGATTTTGTTACACAAACTAAAATGTATAAATTATAAACAGTGTTGTTCAAAATTAAAAGCTTTATATAATAAACGAAAACGTCAAATACGACGCCAAATTAATTTTTTTAATAACTATACTTTAAAATATGATTATTATTATCCGTTAATAGATATGAATAACTATATCGATATTTTTTATAAATGTAGAAAAAGTACAGCTTGGAAAAGAACTTATCAGAATTTTAATATTAATATTATTAAAAATATAAGTTATATTTGGTATAATATGATGAATAATTCTATAAATACTTTACCACATAAACATTTTAAAGTAAATGAACGAGGTAAAATAAGGGATATTTCTGCTCCAGAAATAAATGAAAGATTAATACAATCTAATTTATCTTTTAATATAGCTCACCCATTAATGGATAATACTTTAATATTTGATAATTATGCAAGTCAACTTAATAAAGGAACAACAATTGCAAGAAAACGTTATAAGAAATTTTTAATAGAAAATTATAAATATAATAAAGATGATTCATATGTTTTAAAAATAGATATTAAAAAATTTTTTGATTCTATAGATCATAATATTTCCATGGATAAATGGAATAAATATATTAAAAATGAATACGTTTTAAATATTATTAAACAAATTTTGGATAAAAAACTTAACTCTAATGGGATCGGATTATGTTTAGGATCAGAATTATCTCAATTAACGGCTTCATTATATTTATCTAAAATGGATCATATGTTGAAAGAATGTTATAGAATAAAGTGGTATGGAAGATATAATGATGATATTTGTATTATACATAAATCTAAAGAATTTTTGATAAATCTTTTAAAACAAATTAAAATAGGTTTGTCTACAATAGGACTAAAAATAAACGAAATTAAAACTAAAATGATCCATTTAAAAAATAATTCATTTACTATTTTAAAAACAAAATATTTTTACGATAAGTATAAAAATTGTGGTAAAGTGATAATGTTATCTGGTAGAAAATCATCTAAAATAGAAAGAAGAAAACTTAGAAAATTTAAAACTAAAATGTTAAATAAAATTATGACTTTCTTAGAAATATTTAATTTATATAAAGCTTGGAGAAAAAATATATTAAAATCATTTAATGCTTATAATCTTATTAGTAGAAATGATGAATATTTTAAATATTTGTTTAATTTAAAATATGCTAATTTTAAAAATAAAATCTATATATTTAAATAAACCTAGGAATATTCCTAGGTTTATTTTATTATTTTTTATCACAAATATCATAATTTTTAGTTTTAAATATGAAAATTTTGTCATATCTTACTATTTTATACATATTATGTGTATTCTTTTTTATAATTACGTTTTGACATTTAGATATAACATTGATAATTATGTAAAGGAGTATATATTATGAATGAGAACTCTTTTGATGAGAACAATTTACTCTACGTTCGCAAAAATTATGAAGTAGAAGTAACTGAAAAAGCTCGTAAAATATTCGCAGATAATACCGTTCAAACTACTCTTGATGAAACAAATAAAAAACTTGATGAACTCATTGCTGAAATGAATGATAAATTAGGTTTTGTAACTCAAAAGATGGTTGGTAAAAATGGTATTGAAGAATATGTAAAAGATGTACATAACCAGATCGATAACACTACTGTTGATGTAACACAGTTAGTAGATTCTGGAATAGTTAGATCTGGATCACATCCATCTATTACAACTTTTAAAAACAATCGCTCCGAAACAAAATATAAAACTTATGATTTCATCAATAAAACAATTGATATTGGTTTTAAAGATCAAGCACTTCGTTTTTATAATAATACTGATATTCATGACGGTGATAAAGTTCATGCATTTGATATTCGTATGAATGATGTTGAACATCTTAAAATTATTGAGTTCGCATTTACTTATTCTCAGTTCCCAGATATTGTAAAAATTGTTAATGGTGATGTTTATAGAGAACCTACTACTAAAATTAATAGAGTATTCTATGGTCGTTTCTTTATTATTCGTCACGATCCTGTTAATGCTCCTGATGAAATCATTGTTAAAGCTATTGTTGAAAATGCAGATAATACTGGTAATGTTGTAGATGAATATGCTATCGATGTAAAGAAATCTAACATCGAAGATAAGATTTCTTTGAAAAATGAAATCGGACCTGTTTTCGATATTTATTTCCGTATAGCATCGAGAAATGATTTACTTATTTGTATCGGAAGTATCAATCCTTATAAATATTTACTTCAAAAAAGCTATGTGGAATCGAATAAACAGATTATTGATAATTTCAATCTTCTTAAATCTGGAATTGAATCTATTAAATTCGATAAAGTATTTTATTCTGAAAATCAGAATAAAATGTTTATTGTTGATAATGAACAAGATAAGATTTATATTATCCCAGCTTTTGATAAGTTTACTATAGATAATATTTCTATGGATAATGTTACAGTTTATGATAAACTTACAACTGATGGGTTCTTTGTAAAAGATGTAAGTTCTTATACCTTTATTGGTGACAATTCTAAACATTGTTACGTTTATCCTAGTGGTAATTTTACAGAATACGTTGATCTCGGAGTAAATGTAGAAGATGTACAGATGATGAGTACAAATGAAATTATTGTACAAGTTGGTTCTGTATTAAATGGACGTAAAATCTCACGTCTTCATATGTTTAATTATTCCACATCAAATATCAATAATACAATATTTGGAGAATTCCATATAAGTACAACTGATATTAATTTCGTTCAGAAAAATAAATTTGCTGAATATGAACCTGGAAAAATAATCCTTGTTTCAAATTCAAGAAATGGTACTATCTATTATAAGTTTTTAAGATCAAATAATTCTACAAATACTTATACAAATGGGGCTATTGAATCTGTAACTGTTGAACAGAAAATTGATATCGAAGAATTGGAAAGTTTTGATCCTAAAAATGATGGTACAACATTAGATCTTATTCGCTCAGAAACTGGTATTTTTATACATCTTAATTATGAATCAGAGATTAATGGAAAGAAAACAGTTATTTTATCAGTTAGAGATTTAAAGATAAATAAATCTAATTATATATTTAAACACACTGATATTCTTAAGAAATATAATAAAACAACTAATGTTTCTTATTCATTAACAGATATTATTAAGAAAATAGTTTCTACATCTTTATTTACTTTCGGTATTACAGATGATAATAAACTTTTAATAATTGATGATAATTATATCATTGAAGCGCTTAATTTTGTTCCAGTAGAAGAAAATGGTGAAGTTAAAGGTTATTCGGATAAAGATTCTGTTCTTTATATGAAACCTATTGAAGGTGAAGAAGAATTATATCTTATCGACAAACCATATTTACAAGATGTTAAAGCTATTTATCAATCTTTTAAAGGAAACATTTATATTCTTGATGGTAAGGGTGTTTATGAACTTACAACTACTAAAAATTTAGTATGTAAATTTTGGACAGATAATAGTACATTTACAGATATAGTTGTAAATAAAATTACAGAAGCTTATATCATATCTGAAAAAGATGGAAAACAAAATATTTTCTGTCATAATTTTGACTACGATAATTCATCTTCTAAAAAACTTAGACATAAGTATTTCGATCTTATCAATGGTGATTATGAAAAATATGATCCTGATAACAATTATACAAATTATTCGTCTAATGAAACAATGATGATTGATTTTAAAGCAAAGCTTTATTGTACTTTGATTGATAAGTTATCATCTATTTACAATTCTAAAGATGTACATAATATGTATTATACTAATGATACATATACATTTAATGATTTTAATCCTGCTAAACCACATAATATTGATTTGGTTGTAAATGGTCAGAGTGTTACTAAGAATATCACAATTAATAAATTTATACTCAGTGCAAATAAATATGGTTTTGTTAATTATTTCGGATTTACTTTATTAAATACAAATAATCTTTCCGATATAAATGATGAAAACTTATATGTTTTGATTCATAAATCTGGAGATGGCCTTTCAATTACAGATTATCGTGAAGCAATTTACAGACTTATTAGAGAACAGACTATTAATGAAAATGACAAATATGATTCTCAAGGAAATTTAAAACCTGAATATGAATCAACTATGACTGTTACTAAAAAATACAAATCTGTGAATAAAAATAGAGTATTCAGACATCCACGATGTACTATATCTAACGATGTGTCCGATTACAATAATGATTCCGAATTAATGAAATTCGAACATGGTAAATTTAAAGGTTCATTATTATCTGATAAATTCTCTTACATTTATAAAGATACTCTTTATAATTTGGCACAAACTAGAACTGAAATAGGTTTAAATAATATTTCACCAGTATATGAAAAACTTATCATGGGTAAATTACCGGTAATATTTATGAATTCATTCGATGACGATGATTTGAATCCTAAATATGGTAAACGAATAGATCCATTTAATGTAGTCTATAACAGAATAAATTATTTTGTCGGTTATGATAAATCTGGGGATGAAATCAATCTTGTTATTGTTAAAGAATCTTCATCTAGAAGCGATAATTCATCTGTAATGTCTGTCGTAAAAACCATTTCAAATGTTATATCGGCTAGAGCTATAAATAATGAGCTATATTATAGTAAAGCTAATGGTGGATTATTCTGTTTAAACGATGAAATGGAAGAAGTTGTAAAAGTATCTCCTGCATTAGGTTATGTTTTCTATGATTTTACTGAATTAGATGGTGAAATTTATGGCGTAACTAACAATGGTGTTTTCGTTAAAATAAATAAAGACAATCCTATAATTGTGCCGGATGTAATTATTGGAGATACAACTAATGTTACGGCTATTGATGGAAGAATTTTAGCAGATATTTATAATTTTGAAAATAGTGATAAACTTATTATTCGTATTTCACATATCAATGATAATGTTACAGATTTGTATGTACCTTACATTTATGTAATATCTAAATCAGATGTTAATGAATATTCTATTATTCAGAAACCATTTAGATACAAATATACAGATTATGAAACATTGTGTAAATCTTCTCAAGATTTTATATTTAAGTTTGTAAAAATCAATAATACTGTTTTTGCACAAGGTTCGAATAATTTTATATTTGATGAAAAAACATTACAATTCAAAACATTTGTAAATGCTTTACCATTACAAAATTCTATAGCTCCAATCACTTATTGGCCTTTGACATATCAAGAGTTCTATAGTAATAATAGATTATCTCTTACAGATTATCTTATTAAAACACCATATAATATAGGATGTTTTATTCCATCATCTGGAAATGTTGCTATGATTATAGATGATATTTCTAAAGAATATATTAGAAGAGAACTTACACCTGTTGATTCGGTAAATCCTCCAATGACAGATGTTACAAATATTAATCCTGATGGAACTATAATTGGTCGAATTAGTAATAATATATCTTCTGGTAAAAAATATAGAATAGAAGTTTTGAAAAACGGTAAGGTTTGTATAAATGATACCGTTGTTAGTAAGATCGATAATAACGAAACTAAACAAACATTAGATAGTTCATATACAGTTAGCGACATAAACGCCGTAGTGTATAAAAACAATATACGAATAGAAAAAGATGTTATAACCGGTACATATAATATTAAAGATATTAATGGAAATCTTATAAATCTGTTTAAACTTGATTATAAAAGATGTTCATGGAATAGTTTGAAATTTACAGGAACTGTAACTGTCGGTCAATTACTTGACAAACATATTATACCATATAGATACGTCGTAGATGATGCATCAAAATTTGAAAAAGTAGATACTAATGCTGTCAAATATCCTGTTCCTGGTATAACATATTATACAAAAATTACAGCTGGTAGTTATGATCATTATGAAGCTGTTTCAGAAGATATTTCTAAATGGGAAGTAAATTCTTCAGGAAAAGTTGAATATTTTGAACCAAAGCATCATTACGAATCGATTACAAATGTAACAGACGCAATTGTTGCAGGTTCGTATGTGTTTGTTTGTGAAAATAGATATTTCTCAAAAGTTGAAATAACAGCTAATGAGGATGGTGAATTAAATCTTCCTAATACAGAAGAATATTATACCCTTTCGACTAAATCTGTACCTGTTGATCTTTCTAAAGTTATAGATGAACGTGCTGTATTTATTTTAAATGATGATAAAGTATTATTACATGCTAAAGTTGATGGCATTTATAAAACTATTATTTATGATACATATTTTGAAAATGATTTTACTAGACATGATGTATGGAATAGGGTATATCCTAAAGCTGGTTTTGATATAAAACGTATTTGGGAAACATCTAGAGGAAAATTTGCTGTAATTAATATTCCTTGTTATGATCATTATTTCGTAGGTTTAATTTCCGATGATTTACAATCGATTTATTGTAAATTAGATTACGATATCGATGATCCTGGATGTGTACATTTAATAGATACTGAAAAAGAATTACTTATTTCTATAGCTACTTCAGACTATACAGGCGAAGTTAATTATAATTACGATTCATCTCTTAATAAATTCGTAATTTCTAAAGTACCTTTAATTTATATAGATTCTGTAAAAGTTGGAGGAATCACATATCTTGCTGCTATTAAAAATATCAGAGATCCTTCCACAGATACAAATCAGCTGAGTTTTTCCATCTATGATATTGATAAAAATTTATTACTTTCAATTAATAAAGGTATAACTGTACCAGTTTACAATACTACTAGAAATAATGTTAAACAATTCGATAATGTTTTTGTTAAACGTTTTAATTCTATTACTGGAAAAGAAGAAGCTTATGTATTCTTTATGTCGAATACATCTAAAAATGATACTTCAGATGATTCTGTTTATGATTGTATCCATATTTCCGAAAAAGGTGTAGAATTAGAAGATTTGAATCTCTTAGCATATACCAAATTTGGTGATTTTGGTGGAAAACCAACATTTGTAAACACAATGTTAACTCCTGAAAATAAAATTTTATTAATCTGTTCTTATTCAACTATATTTAGTTTGGAAGAAAATGGATCTATAAATGTCATCACAGGTGCACCATCATTTATTAAACCGATAAATGATAATAGAAATGGTATCGTTGGTTTAGGAGATATTGTATTTAGAAATACACATTCTGATATTCCAAGTATTTCGAGTATAGAAGATAATGAAAATAAATTACCATCTATATACAATTGGTATTATTATAACCGAGTAAATAACACATATTTGATAGATTCGTCAGAATCTTATAGAGATAATATGTTAGGATATTTTAAAGATTATCAATTGTTAATAGATTATAAATTCTATCTTACGAATATTTTCCAGAAATGTTATATTTCTGAAGGAAATGTATTAGATCCATTCGATATTATTTTCAAATATACATTGTGTGGTGGAGAAATAAAACCATATTCTGAATCATCATTGTTTATAACAGATCCAAAATCTTTGATAAAACAAAAATGTTTACCTGTATCTTATAAAGATACTATGGTATTCAGTACATCCATATTGGATGTACAAACAGGTGAACCTTCTTCAAATTGGTTCTCTATTTATGATTCTAATAAAACTACATTAATTTCAAGTTTCGTTAGTTTCGATTATTTATTCGTTACTAAATCTGGAAAAATGTTTGGTGTATATGAATCTAGTATTTACGAAAATGATGACGTTTTATCATCTTCTAAATGGTTTAAAGTAGAAGGTGGTTCTGTTCATGAAAATGAATACACTGCTAATGGATTTAATCATAACACATTTAAGAAAATGTTTGAAACTCGATATGGTATATTCTATTTCGATAGTAAAAATATTCTTAAATATAATGAAGAATCTGATAAATTCGAAGTTGTCCGTCATGAATTTGATTTAACAAAAAATAATCTTAACTTTGCAGAAAACTTCAATACAGGTTTATTCATTGGAAATAAACGTGATAATGTGTTTGAAAAAAGAAGAAAAGCTGCAGGTTTTAATGAATCGGATTTCTCAACAACCGGTATAAACTTTAATTATTATGATCCTAAACAAAATGAATTTGTTTCGTTACTTCCGAACACAATATTAACATCGGTTCCGAAAATGTCAATATCTAGAATAGTTGACATTCAAGAAACCTCAAGAGGTGTATTTATCCTCTATTGTGCAAATGATAATACTTATAAAAATACAATTTTTAGATGTTATTTATCAATCCATAATGTATTATTGTGGGAAGAATGTAAATACAAAACAACTTTTAAATTGTTAAATGGATCATCGTATACCAATGAATATCCTTGTAACCACAGTCAAATTTGGGAAGATGAGACTTCAAATACTATTTGGATTTCCGGAACAACATATGTTACTACTGAAAATAATAATGGTATGACGATGTCTGATTATCAGAATACTGATATTACAATCGGTAGATATTCCGGAGCATGGGCTTATCGTAAGTTCTCAGAAAATGATAATGACGATTATAGACATAATCATGGAATTGATTTCCGTTTCGAACCAAATATTCCAAAAACATCTCTTGATGATTTAACAGATACAAAAGGTTCGACAATTTATGCTAGAAAACATGGTAATCCGTTATTTGATAAATTTAATGGATTGGAAAAAATTGTTAGTACAAAGTTTGGAAACTTCGCAATATCTAGTGATATCTCTCCAATTTTCATTAAATCTCGTGCATTTATTTATAAAATAAATGGTGTTGGTTTTAATGATGAAATAAATAGTGTTACATATTTTAATTATGAAAAATTATCTTCATCTGGAATCTCAAGCGATGTTGAAGATGCTTATTATTGTAAAGAAATAAATGGTAAATTGATTATAATTTTCAATGGAAATGATACTCATAGTATTTATATTTATGAATATGATTTAGAAAATAATAAATTTATTCCTTATTTCGCATATAGTGGATATACTACAAGTTCATCTGAATTTATAGAAAAGATTATAACTGATGTAGAACTTACAGAATATAATGGAATTGTTTATATGAAACCTTCTATTGATTCCAATATCTTTATGTTTGGTGATAAACAATTTGATGGCATAATAAGTTCTCCGGAATCAGAATCGAATAATGTTCTTTATGAACTAAGGGCTATTTTTGATAATCAAGATTCGTATAATAACCTTGTCGAAAAAACAGATAATTCTAATTTGGATAAATTTGTTTTTAAAGAAATTGGTATAGTTGATGGTATTACTGGGCTTACAAAACACATATTCCAGTATTTTGAACCTAATGAATTTTATAACGAATCCGATGGTATAGTTAAACCTTTAATTACTAAGCCTCGTGAATTCCATCAGTCTAATTCTATTAAGCAACTGTATAAAAATATTTATCAGAAGTTTAAATCTAAGAATCTTATTAATAATAGATACCTTAAACAAGGACAATCTATCATTGCCGATGGATTTAAACATGAAGTTTCTGAAATACTTGGTGATGTTGAGAACTATTTAGTTAATACAGATAATGTAAGAATAGAATTAAAAATCTATCCTGCAGAAACTGAAGATTTTATAGATTCTAATATTAAACCTTGTAAATTCGGAATAACTACTAGCGTTGCTGTTGATGAAAGTGGTATCGAACCATTTGATCCATACGATTAATCCTATTTGTTAAAATAGAATATAAAGGTGGGAGATAATTCTCCCACCTTTTATTATTTATTGAGTATTTTAACGATTGTTTTTGTATTTATTTTTACAGAATCGATTGTAACATCGGTATCGAGCATACCGTAGTTATTTTTAATAGATTCTGCATCAGTAACATACGTTTTATCAGACTGAATTATTAACATATTACCAGTACTGAAAATATTTGTTTTAGATAGATCTGATGAAATTTTTGTTAAATTGATAGTAGAAACCAATTTAAAATCTTCATCAAGTTTATATATTAAGCAATTTGTCGTTAATAAATAATAATACCCATTAACGAAAACGATTTTCTTAATACTATCTGAATTGTTAGGAATGATAAAAATAATATCATTTAATATATAAATATTTCCAGCTCTTAAATATTGTTTATATGTCTCTTCTTCAGGATCTACAACTGGTATATCTGGTTGTACAATTTCTCCACCACTAGGTTGTTCATCTGATGTAGCTTTTACTAAAATGGTTAATGAAGGAACTAACAAATCATCTGTTAAATTAATAATTTCTGAAAGTTCCGTTTCAGGAATATATGTAATTGAACTGTTCAACAAATTATTTTTACCATCTTCTGTGATAGTATTGTTTGATAACGGATCTCTATATGAATTTATTTCATCTTTTTTAGTAGCAGAAATTGAAAAAACCTTATCAAATTCATAATAAGTTTTTAAATTATTTACAGTCTTTAAATCGTCGAATTGATCGATTGAACTTAATACTAAACATTTTGTAGTAGTTCCTGATACTTCTTTATTTATAAATGTACCCACCATATAATAGTAAGGTTTATTATTTGTTTCTTTATCTGAAAAATCTGGAACATCATCTTCAGATAATAGTGTTGTTATAGACATATCTGAAATAGCATGTTCTGTATCAGATTCTACTTCTTGTTGATCTTCTGAAACTATATCACTAGTATCTTGATTTGTATTATTTTCAGATGCGTCTATAGGTTGTTCTTCATTAACAACATTAGTTTCTTCAGGAATAATATCACTAGTATCTTGATTTGTATTATTTTCAGATGCATCTATAGGTTGTTCTTCAATAATTTCTGGTTCTTTAGTTTCTTCTGAAACTATATCACTAGTATCTTGATTTGTATTATTTTCAGGTTCATCTATAGGTTGTTCTTCATTAACAACATTAGTTTCTTCAGGAATAATATCAGTATTTTCGTCTACAATCTCATTTTCATTATTTATTTCATCAGACATTTATTACTCCTTTACAAAATTAAGATCTTCGAACGTAGCTAACATTATGTTATGTTTAATGATTTTTCTATTATTTTTAATAATTTCATCATTTAACTTTATTCTACGTTCTTCACCGTTTTTATATTCTATAACATATGATTTATTATCATTATCCATAACAGATATGTACATTTTATCATCGTTATATACAATATCAATAACTAAAGAATATTTGGTATGAATATCACTCAATTTAAATTTGTAGAAATAATTATCTACAGAAACAAATAATTTCTTTGTTTCAGGATTATATACATACCATCTATCTTCGTTATAATTAAAAAATGCTTTTTTATTTTTGATGCTAGATTTAATAAACCATGAACCGGTTGTTTTATCCGGCCAATAATAACAATCTCTATTAAATGATCCTACATTTGAAACAGGATTATTGTTTTTATCATAAATACCTTTATTCAACATATCTTCAAAAGCATAGAATGTTGTAGGCGTTTTACCTCTATAAATAGAATTTACAACTTTATACATTGAAACTGAAGGATCGAATTCTGGTTCATTATTGCTACTTCCACCATTATTAGCAACGGCGAAAATATAGCCCATTGTATCTTCTACAAAAGTTGAAATCGATCCGCGTCTAATATTTGTTAATTCCCAAAGTTGTTTATCTTTATTCCAATAATAAATACCGTTATTATTCTTTGTTCCAGCATAAATTGTACCGTCTGAAGCTTCGAAAATACAATTAAAACTTATACCGATAGTACCTATCATTATTCCGACATTATTTGTGAAATTATAAATTCCCATATTTGTAGCAGCTAATGTACCGATAGAAGTTTGTTTAATTTCGTTAATTGTATTATCTATTGATGAATCAGTATATTTATTTAACACTGAGAACGAATTTTCATTTGAAGAAATATCATCGAATGAACTATTGTTGTATAATTTATTTAATAACGATGTATCGTTTTTAGATTCACCGTAAACAATATCGCCGTTAATAACATTAGTTTTACCACCAATAGCACCATCCACTTCAAACATAGATTCATTCTGAAGTATTGGTTGTATTTTACCAATAGTACGATAATCAAAAAGATCTTCTATCTGTTCACCAGAATTATATGCAGGAACATTTTTATCATATTTACGAGATTGTAAATCTATATTTTCTAAATATTTTTCATTTACAGCTATATATTTCTCAGGATTTATTACACGACCATTAATCTTTTTAATATTTTTGCTCATTGTAATACCAGAATTATTTTTGTCTTCTATGATAAATGAAGTAGAATTTTTAATTACTTGATTTTTGATTTCTGAATAAAATTTTGTAATTTTATCTGTATTAGAAATTAAATCTGAATTCTTTTTATTTTTTGGATTAATTATGTAATTTGTATCGATATGTTTAATATTAGCAGCTTTTACATCTTCAATATCATTACTTTCTTGTTTAACATAAGTGATATCTTTATTATCATGATACATCAATTTATTAGCAACGTTATTAACTGAATGTTTATCTACTTCATCTGAGAATGATTTAGATTTGCTAATAAAATAACCTTCTCTACCTGAATAAGAATTTGAAGGAATGTTAGTTTTAACGTTAATGTAAACATTTTTTCCAGAAATATCATCTTGTTTTAACAATGTATCGATTATACAATCCAAATCAAATTTATTAATATCATATGTTTTTGGTGTGAAATAATTTTTAGAAACCAATTTCAAATCGATATTATTTGTTTTAGACTGATATTTAGTTACTAAGTTATAACCAAAATTACCATCCTGTCCAAGAACTAACCAAGTCATTCCATTTTTAGTCGAAATGAAAATTTCAAATATGATATTTCCATTTATCACATCTTCAACATTATGTTTATCAGTTGTGTTTACTTTAACAAGATGAAGAACACTGTTGAATTGATTGATGAAAAATTTATCTGAAAGTTTTCCACCAAACCATCTAATACCCATACTATTAGAAACATGATTAATACTTCTATCCCATTCTTCTAAAGAATTAAGATCTTGGATATCATCAGCTATAGCAGAATCTGTTTGTCCATTATGGTTAAATAAGTTTCTATTATACTCTGTTACAACTGTATTTAAATTAGTAGAAAGAGTACCCATTAAATTGGCTAATTTTTCTTCAACGTGTTGTGTAATTTCAGGTTCAAAATTTTCTATAATATATTTAAAATGCCTAGTTTTATTATTGATTTGAGTGAGAATATTTTTCATCCTTTCTCTATCAACAGTGATACGATCGAATGTATTATCTACAAGATCCGACAGTCCGTTGAAGTATTCAATTAGATCGTTTATTTGAGCTATAACATTTGTTCTACTGGCGAGTTTAGTCATTGGTGCACGATAAAATTCGCCTTTGAGTCTATCATTTTGAATACCCATAATATTTTCTCCTTAATAAAGCATTATTTCAGAATACTACGTATATTTAAATGTCAACGATATAAATTAGTAAAAATGACATTTGAATATATCTAAAGAGGTATAAATATGAGAATTTTAGATCCCATTTCAAACAATTTATCTTTAGGAACTGATGAATATTCTGATACAATAGGTATAGTTTTTAAAACTGATGAAGAAATAGGGGCTCCACAATTAGGAGTAATTATACCTAAATTTATGTTAGGATATACGTTTAAAAATGGTGATAAAGCTACAGAAGAATCTATTAGTGTTAAAGGAAAAAAATGTATAAATGAAGATTCTAATTCTTATTGGGATTCCTCTATAACACTTAAAAATTATATTACGGTAGATCCTTTATTGAATCAAAACCAATCAATGGCTAAATACACTGTTGGTGATAAGGTTTTGATATCTATGATCGATAATGATATAAAAACTTTAGCTTTTTTACCATATAGTATTAACCGTTTAGGTCAAAGAGCAACCGATAAATTTTTGTTAGCAGTACCAGCAAACGAGCACGAAAATACAGCATTAAGTGAAGACAATTCATATTTTATTAAAATGGATTCAACTAAAGATGTTCAAATTTTACAAATAGCGACATCTAATAAAAATAATGAAACTTGTATGTTTAGACTTACTATGGATTCTAAAAATGGTGTAATGACTATCGATGATGATAGTGGTGACCGTAGTTGGGAAATGAATTATCAAGATGATGCTATAGTTACAAAAACATCTGGAACATCAATTACACAAAAAGCTGATAAAATTACAATGGAAGCTGATACTATTGAAGGTATAGCTAAAACAAAAATATCCTTCGATGTAAAAGATGGGGATTTTGAAGTAAATGCATCTAATATAAAAGAAAAATCTTCTGATACAAAATATGAATTTGATAATTTTAAACAAACTTCAGATGTAGGTACATATGAAGTTAAAAATGAAAAACACAATGGTACATCAGCATCATTTAAAGAAAAAACATTCCATTGTGATACTCCAACTATCGGTTTGAATGGATCTGTTGTATTACCAACTTTCGCAATTGGCAATGTACCAGATATTAATGTACCGGTTCCAGCTGTTAACGGAAAGTCTGGACCTAAAGGTTCTACAGTATTCCAAACTGATCCTTCTGGAGTTCCACTTGTTAAATTCCCTCAATTGATGGCTTGTTTAGCACAGCTTGCTGTGGCAGCAGATATGTTTCCTTGTGGAGCTGGTATGGGTTCAGCTGCAGTTGCTATATTTGCTGGTGGCGGATCTACTACAAAAATAATGGGATCTTAGGAGAATTATAATGGTTACGAATAGTGTATTTACAAATCAAACAAGTTTTTCTAGAACTATTGTTGATCAATTTAAAGATAGCACAGATATAGAGCAAGCTTCAATTTCTAATGAATTTAAAAATGATGAGTTGTTGTATTACAAAACAACTGATATGAAATTGAATCTTAGGGAAAATATTTTACTTACTAAGTGCTATGATAAAATAAAAGAATCATGTACTAAATTAACATTAACTCCAGAATTAAACCAGAAATATAATTATAGACCGGAAGCTTTATCAACTGATAGATATAATACTCCAAATCTCTGGTATCTTATTTTATATGTGAATGGTTGTGAAGATTCTTCAGAATTTCATGATCTAGATTATGTTTTACTTCCAGATATGAGTGTAATCACACATTGTTTATCTGATGAAGAATATATTGAAAAGAAAAAAATATTATAAATAATTGGTGGGATTTAATCCCACCAATTTATATTAATCTTTCATTTGTTCTTCCTGACGTTCTTTTAACTTATTTAAAGTTGCATTACGTTCAATATATATTCTAACCACATTATGTTTAGATACTAATTTTTTAAATGCTTGTATTAGGCTCATTATTTTAGGATCTCTTGATTGTGGAACCATATCTATAACATTTGGAAAAGTTATTGTATCGGGATCATACATATAATGATTTCGATAACGTAAAGCCATATCACCTAAAAATACAAATAATTCAGGATCGAAACTTTTTGCACAATCTGTTGAGCAAAAATATTTTGGATCTTTATCATCGGTCGATGTAAATAATTTAGTCATATAATGAACTAATATAAATTTATCATCCCTTCCAATTGCTTTTTTACAATGACAGCAATGAATTTTTTCAGCATTAACATCAAACATAAATTACCTCTTAAATTCTATACGTCCTACATCATCTTTAGCAAAATGTCTAAGAACATAAATTGATAAACATTCAGGTGAACAGAAATCGTACGACGAATATCTGTCACGACCATAAGTTGGATCAGGTTCTTTGAATCTTAATTCAAATGAATTTTCACATAAATCAATCTCTTAATGACACATGTCGCATGTTGTTTTAACTAAATGAGTATCTTTCATATTATATCTCCACCTTTTCTAGTTTTATTGGATGAGAAAGATTTCCAAAATCTTTACAAGGAATTACTCTACCATTTTCATCTGTATAATCGGCAACATTATAATTTAATGTAATGTCTTCATACAATGGTCTAAATTCTTTAAAAATATCTTTATAGAAATCTACATTATTCATTCCATTAATATCTCCATCATTATCTGCGAAAATATTTATTTTCGCATTAATGAATCCAGTCATTTTCATGATTTGGTTTAATACACGTTTATAAGCTTTACGTGTACCAACAGCTACAAATACATCTGAATAATCTTCATTTAAGAAATATGTTTCCTTAGCACCGATAATATCATAATTTCCTTCAGCCATATTGATTGTAGGATGTACACTCATGATATCAATCGGAATATCTGGCATATACATATAAGGATTCGTTATCGATTTATTTATCGTATGAACCATATATCGTTTACTTGCTAAAACTTGAGAATTTATATTTCTTAGATTCAATTTATTATTATCCACACTAAGCATTCCTACAAAATGTTTAGTATATTCATTAAATAAGAATAATTGATATTGATACTTTCTTTCATCAGATCTATCGATATAAACCGTAGGATCCACATTATTGAATTTAAAGAAATCGTTAAAGTTTAAAACTATTTTATAAGTTTTTAAATCTTTAACAGTTATTTTTCTACCAAATCTTCCTTCTAGATATTTTACTTTAAATTCATCTTGTGGTAATATTCTATCAGGAATTTTTAAATCCATCTTTTCCATTTTGGTTACAGGATTTATTATTTTGGTAGAAGATCTAGATTGTTTCTTCATACCTTCAAGGTATTCCTGATTAGGTTCAACATTAAACATCTTTAAAAATTTTGGACCTACTCCACCTTGAAATTGACAATGTTTACAATCATAGGTCAATACTTTTTTCGGCAATAATGCTTTATAAAGACCTACATAAAGTTTTGGTTTAGGATGTCCACATACTGGACATAACATTCGAATTTCATCTTGTCCTGCTGGAAGACTTCCAGGAACTTTTAGTAAATCTTCTAGTACGTACTGATATGGTTCCATAAATATTAAATCCTCGCTTTTAAGTTATATAATATTTGTATTTTTCATTATATAAATATATAAATGTGGGTTATTTTAACCCACATTTTATTTTTCACCTATCGAATAAACATAATCTTTATTGATTATATTTTCAGTTTGTGATGTGAATTTATCATCATGTAATATACATTTACTTGGTGTAAATAATTCAACACATGTGCCTTTGAAAAATTTATTATTGTATATTTAAATATCGAAATAAAAATATTAAATAATAGAGACGTTCTTAAGAACGTCTCTATATTTTTTAAATAATTATAATTGCTCCATCAGGAATTAATGTTTCTCCATATGGTTTTATATCGATATCGTTTCCTTTAAGTGATAAATACCGTTCATTGAAATCACTATAGTCTTGATAATTTCTATAGCTTGTTTGATAATGGGGTTCGTCTATCCAAATAAGGTCATTAACATAATCTCGAGAATCGATAACATCTCCAACTTTAATTGAAGAGTCGAATACAAATTCTGGAAGTTGTCCAATGTACACATCGTTTATAATTTTCGAATTATCCGTCGCGCGTCCATTTAATAGGATGTTAAATGCTCCAAAATTTCCTACTTTTAGACCCTTAGATGCGAATAAATCTGATATTTCTTGGTACCCATCGTTCCAAGTAGTATTAGCATCGATTTCCATTATATCGATAACTGTCCAAGTTACATATTGATGATCATTTTCATCTTGTTTATGTTCTTCAGGATCACTTATAATATAAACTTTTATTTTATGACTTGATTTATTTATGATTGTTTGAGCTTTTTTAAGTGCACCACTTCTTGTCAATCGGCTATAGAATTTTTTAATAGGAAATTCTATAGATGCAGATGAAGGATCATAGTCTTGATCCATTGGTGGATTATTATAATCTTTGACACATGAATCTAATTCATTTATAGTACAAGTGAATCTGATTATTTGATTAGACGCATATACACATTTTGCAGGCATATTGAATAATGATAAATCATTTTCGATTGTAGTATTTTCTACAAGATAAGCTAATCTAGAAAATACTTTATCGCGCACACCGATATTACTAATTTGAATTGTGGTAGTTTCACCATCAACCCAAATGTTTACATTTTCCGGATGTTTACCAATAAATTCTTCAATAGCAATATTAATATCGTCTACTGAAACTAAATCTTCTTCATTAAGATTATTCATAATTTTTATCTCCTTAAAATAAAATTATTTTATAAGTTTAACAATCATATTGTTCGTATATTCACCTAAAGAAATATCTGAACAATATGTTTTATAGAATATTGTATCATTATTTTTTGATGATAACTCGATAATGTCTCCGATTTCATACTTTTTAGTATTTTTATAAACTGATACCGATGAATAATCGGTATAATATCTAAAACCTAATGATGATAAAATACGTTCTAATCTATCAAAAACTATAGGTTTGTATCGATATATTGAAACAATTTTTAATTTATCTGGCGAATCGTCAGAATTTTTTACTATATATAATGTGAACATTTTATTTCCCTCTCGTTATATATTAAAATGTTAAAGTTCTACCTCGTAACAATCAAATATAACTATTAAAGAGGGTAATTATGCCTAAAAAGTTCAATGATTATGACGATGATAGTGATTATTTATCAAATATACCTATAACTGAACGAATAACTACACCTCAAACAGATACTGTACAAAGTAATACTGAAGATATGTTATCTGAAATAGTTGATGAACGAACTAAAATGAAAAATACCTCCATGATGGAGATGGTAGGAGTTCTTACAACTGTTACATATTATAGATCTGTAAAAGATCCTCAAAATAATTATGCTTCAGATTCTAATGGACCAAATGGTGTAGCTTTAGATACTAAGAAATATGATGAAATTTCTAAATTTAAAGTTAAGATTAATGGTGCCGCTAATTTTGGACAGGAAGGTGAAGAAGATAATAAATCTTACGAATCTAGTGGTTCATTAATTATATTACCTCGTACTATTAAACCTGTTGAAGGTGATTTATTTGTAATGTCTTATTATGGTAGAGATGTCTGTTATAAAATTTCTACTGTTGAGACAAAAGCATTTGAACAAGATTCTGGTTTTGAATGTCAGTATGTACAATATAAAGAAGATTATAGACTCCCAGAGACTATGATTGCTTCTAAATACATTTATTACCATGAATTTGTAGGAACGACATATAGACCAGTTTTAACATTAAAAGAATATGAAAACATTCAACATTTGGGAGATTTGTGTAATCATATCTCTCAAGTATTTAATGATCTTTTCTATGATAAAACTGTAAATGGATACTTATACAAGAATTATGATGTTCAAAAACGTGGTAAAGATTACTTATTGGACAATAATAATATAAATACTCTTGGCAAACGTGGTGGAATATTCCGCGGAAATTATGATGGAGATTCTTTTGCATACCAAAATATGCCTAGAATTGTTAGAAAAGAAGATATAGCATATGATAATATGTTAAATCACTTTATAACAAAAAATCGTATTTTCCGTAAATATGATGGAGTTACTCTATCAGTAGAAGCATTACTCAATTTGGATCGTGTGGGTTATAAAAGATCTATTTTTAATTGTTTAGAGACAAGAACGGTTGCTAACTTTAAGAATACGTTCGTTTCGCCAGTTAATATAGCATATATGCAACACGGTGTTCCATCTTATTTAGTTGGTAAGAAGAATGTAATTTATTCAGATGTACCGATTATGAATTGTGTACCTAATGAAGAGCAAATATTCCCAGCTAAACTTACAACTAATATTCTGAATGGAAATAAATCTGAAATGCAAGAACCTTGTAGTAATAAGGTTTATAGTTCTATAGAATCTATGATAATTGAAACAATTGTCAGATTTGTTTATAAACAAACCCATGATTTTATAGATCGTTTTGAATATTTGTATAACAATATTGATAAGCTCTATGAGCACAATATTAAATATGCAGATATTTATTATCTATTCCCAATGTTAGGTTATGTAATAGAGAAATCTTTGGAAGAAATCTACAGCGATAATATTTTGCTGAGATAAATATTTTTGTTAAGGAGAAATCAAAATGGCTAAAGGATATTTTGATATTTTTTCTATGGAATCTGACAACGATGAAATCGATGTTGGAATGAACGATCTCGTAAAAGACGAGACAGACGTTGTAGAAGATGCTGGTTCTGATACTGAAGTAGTAGATATGAATCCTTCTACATCAGAAACTTCTCACAATGAAGAAGCTTCTGCTGGTGGAATCGCTACAGGTTCTAACCAGGACGATCTCGAAATGGATCCAGTTGCTGCTTCTGAAGCATTCATTCGTCGTAACTTCGGTCTGTCTGTAGAAGACATGGAAGAAGTTGTTGAGGAAAAGGTTGCTGAAGCTGCTGTTATTCCTTCTGCTGATGAAGAAGCTGCTGCTTCTCCAGTTGCTCAGGATGTAGCTGATGGTGTAACAACTATCAATATCGTTCCTGCTGAAGGAACTACTGCTGTTCCTGTTGACCCTGCAAGTGAAGTTTCAGAAAACGTTGAAGTTCCTATCGAAAGCGAATCAGACGTAGCTTCAATTGAAAATCTTCACAAGATCTTCTCTCGTGAAGACGGTGAACCTGATGAATCTGCTTCTGGTGCAGATGTAGAATTCTCAGTTACTACACCTAATAACAGCATGGATTTTGAAATGGAAGGAAAGGCTGTAACAATTGAACCGACCGGTGATACAGGTGGTGAACCAGCTGAAAAAGCTCCTGCTGAAGGCGAAGGTGAAGAACAGCCTGCTGAAGGTGGTGAAGCTGAAGAAGGTGGAGAAGCTCCTGCTGAAGAAGGAAATGATGTAGGTGAGGAACCTGAAGCTGGCGCTGAATCTTGGCGTGATGCTTGGACTTTCTAATTTATAAGTTTCCTTATTGTAACTAGGTGTAGAAATCTACACCTAGTTTACTTTTTAATTATTAACTATAACAATATAGGAGAAATATATTATGGCTAAGAAAAATTCACAAATTTCTGACGATGAAATTTACGAAACAACTGAACAGGTTGCTGGAGAACCAGTGGGTACTGATGTAAATCCTGATGGAATTACAATCGACCCTTCAACTGGTGATTCTGAAAAAGTTACTGTAGAAACAGATGAAAAACCTGTAACTCCAGATGCTACAGAAACACCTGTAGTTGAAGATCAGGCTCCGGTAATGGATGAACAGAATCCTAAACCTGTAGTTGAAAATCCAACTCCAGATACTACTACTGAAACTCCAGTTGATGAACAGAATCCTGTAGCTCCAGTTGATGAAGAAACAGGTGGTGATACAGATCCTGTAGATAATGAAAAACCAACTGATAAAGAATCTGTTAAAGTTAACGAATTTAAACGTTTCAATATCCGCTTTGGTTATTCTATCGATAGTAGATCTACTACTGCTCGTCGTACACTTTCTACAACAGAAATTGTAAAACAGTTTGTAAAAGCACCTACATGTTTCATCGCACTTGAAACAAAAGAAGATCTTAAAGATTTTGAAACTATTCTTAATGCTAAAACTATCAAAGTTGAAGATAAAGATGGTAAACTTGTAGACTTCTCAGATGCTGCTAAGAAACATCTTGTTGCACGTATAAAAGATTTGTCTACATATTGGATTGCTAGAAATTCTAAATAAGGAAATTTATGGCAGTAGATACTTCAAAATTCACGATTGATACGCCAGTTTGTATCAAAGTCAAAACTCCTGGATATTGGTTTCCTGAATTTAGTACATATTCACCATTAGAATTATATGCCCCTATAGAAAAAGTAATAGCTATTCTGAATAGGGGTATATCAGTTGAGTTCCCTCAACAGTCTTCTAAAAATGAAATTTCTAATAAAATAGAAGAATTTATTATTGAATATGAATTAAAACGACAGAAAGCTGAAAAGAAAGGTTATGTTGACGCTAATAGAGTTGATACTGCTATAGAACTTATACAAGAAATTAATGATTCTAAAATCACTCCTAAAGAAGAACTTGAGGAACGTGAAAAGCACTTATTCGATTACTCGGATATTACTGATAGAATCGTTAATAATCTTAGTAATCAAATGTTCGATAGGGTATTTGATAGTGATGACTTTATTTCAGCTGAAGAACGAATTAAGAAAGCTGATACTGCTAGAAAGCATAAAGAAATTCTTGATGCTCGTAAAGCAGAATCTAGAAGATTACTTAGTTACGAAGCTGAAGCTATCGATAAACTCGTTAAAGATGCGAAATGGGAAGATGAAGCTGTTATGGAAGTTAATGATTTACCAATTGTTGATCCAATTACTGCTTCAGACATGCCTAAATACAACAAACGAAAATAAAAAAAAATATATTAATAGAGATCCACCCTATGAGGTGGATCTCTATATTGTTATCACATTAAGCTTAACGTTTATTTATTTAAGCGGCAAGAGTTTTGACACCGTCGATAATCTTACCAATTGCAGGTGCAGCTTTTGCAACTTTAACACCAATTGTCAAACCTTTGTTAAGATCCTGGAGCATCTTCTTACTTCCAGCAAAGTTAACTGTAACATTTGGACCTACTTTTGTTTTTGTTCCATCAGCATTTGTACGTTCACCATTTTCATGGTAATTCATTTTAACGGCACAAAGACCTGTTTCAGCGATTACTGTTTTAGCACCGCCATCATTGATCTTTTCCAATGCAAGATTTGTGATAACACCAGGAATAGCTTTGTCAAGCTTATCGATGTCCTCTGTTTTTAAACCTGTTTGACTTGCTGCTACTGCAATCCAATCAGATCTTTTAATTGTAGCAATTTTATCAGCCATGTTAGTGGCCTCCTTATAAATATATTTATAAGAGTATATAAAACTCCTATTCACGATTAAAATATATAAGTGAAAAATAAATTAGCGGTATATGAAGACATATACTTGTAGGAAAACTATTTAAAAATTTTCCTACAAGTTATACTGAGAACCATTTCATTCACCCTAATTGTATTTACTCATTATATTGTGATACTGAATTTAAAAAGTTATTTTCTATTTATTTTAAAATATATTTATATAATATTTGACTGAGGTTAAAGTAAGAATTATGGTTAATTTAGTACGTATTAAACTTGTTAATTTTATAGGAATTTGGCACGGTACCAATCGAGAATTGACAGAAATTGAAATAGATAGAACTAATTCTCCAAATAATATTATTTTGATATTAGGTGAGAATGGTTCAGGTAAAACTTCTCTTATGGCTGAAATGACACCACTTCCATTGGAACACGTTGGTGATAGAACAAAATCTAGAATTATTCCAGATAGAGTTGGTGTTAAAGAATTAGATTATCTTGTAGATGGATTTATTCTTTATAAAATTAAAATTATCTATGATCCTAAGAAAACTACTAAATGTTTTATTAAGAAATGTGTAGATGGAAAAGAAATAGATTTGAATCCTAATGGAAATGTTGAAAGCTATCTCGAAATAATTGAGAATGAACTTCATATGTCTAAGAATTATACAAATGTTGGATATCTTTGTGGTAGTGGTGGAGCTAAAGATTTTGTTAGTATGAAACCTGCTGAAAGAAATAATTATATTTCTGAATGGATGCCTGAAATTTCTGAATTCTTAGATGCTTATAAAAAATCTGCAAAAATTATCAATAAGCTTAAAAAGGAAATTGATAATTATAATAAACAGATTGGTAATATGAGTTCTATAAATTATGAACTTGAATTAAATTATGTCGATACCAATATAGCTTCGATAACTAAAAATTTAAAAGAAGTTGAAACTAATATAACTCAATTACTTACATACAATTCGCAGTTTGAAAAATATGTTTTGTCTGATAGAGAATTGAATGATAAGAAAACTAAATTAATCAGTACTATTAGAGAATTGAATAATAAAAAAGATGAGATTATGGAAAAATGGAGTAAATTTAATATTCCTAATACAAGTGATCCTATTCAATTCCAAAAAGAATTAGATATGATTCAACGAAAAGAAAATGATTTAATTCAACAGATTCAATCTATTGAAGATAAAATGTCATTGTTATCATCAGAAATATCTTCATCAAAAGCTATGTTAAATACAGATGAAAGAATTTCAAGAATGGATTTAAATAGTATTTATAATACAATTGATTCTAATAATGAACTCTTGAATACTATAAATAAATCTATAGTTGAAATCGAGAATAAATATGAATTGTCTGAAGATCAACTTAAAACTGATTCATCGGTAATATCAGATACTAATACAATGTTACAAATTCTTGATGATAGATTTATTCAATTGAATAATTTGGTTCCAATGGAAACAATCATAGACATGGGTCAATTAGAAAAATCATTATCGGACAAGAATGAAAGATATCAATTAGTTGATAATCTTAAGAAAACAGCAAATGAAAAACTTACATTTGTAAATAATGAAATTTATAAATATGAACATGGTAATCTTGATACTGAGATTCTTATGAAGCGACCAAAGTTCTGTGCAACCCATCAATGTGGTATAGTTGACGAATTGTTAAAGTATCTTAATCCTAAAGATAATTTAACTGAGCTTTATAATGAATCTACAACTATTCAAAAACAAATTTTTGATTATGACTCGGAACTTACAGAAATTAAAGAATCTTTAGAAAATATGAAAAAAGGGCATCAGATCTATGTTGAAATTGAGGATTTTTTGATGAAAAATACTGATAAAATAGGTAAAATGCCTACTGTAATTTCTGATTATTTTACTAAAGAGCTTTATACAGTATACGTACATATCAACGATATAAAAGGTATTATTAATGATATTACTGAGTATTCATCACTTTGTGTAAAACGTGATGATATTAGTAAATCTATTAATGATCTTGAAAATATAAAATCGTTAGTATTCACAAATAGTAAGCTCAATGAAAAGATTAAACAATCTCTTCAAAACTATGAAGAATTAAAATCTTTAAAAGAATCTTGTTATAATGAATACGATCAAGTACATAATTTGGTAATATCATATAAGAATGCTGAATCATTAATAGTTGAACGTGAAAATGAAATAAGTGATATTAATTATCGAATAAAACAAACACTTATTGATAAACATAATCTTCTTCAGATTGCTAAAGTTAATTATGTATACAATTCTAATAAAAATTATATTGAAACCAAACTCAATAAAAAGAAATTGGAATATGAAAAAGAATTAACTGATTTAAATAAGAAACGTGATGAAATGACTACATTCTATATCAGTAAACGTCAGATTGAAAAAATGCGAAATGAACTTCAAGAACAATTTAATCGTATTAATATTCTTAATAAAATATGGTCTCCTAAAGTAGGATATCCTAGTTGGAAAATTGAAAGTTTCTTAAATGAACTTACAGTTAAAACTAACGAAGATCTTAATAACATGTGGGGAGAAAATATTAAAATTGAAAAATTTAATATTGATGAAAATGAATTCAGTATTAGAATAAATAAGAATGGTGAAACTATTCCGGATGCATCTGTATGTAGTCAGGGTGAAACAAAAACAATTACAACTGCTATTAGTTTCAGTATTATTGAAAGTAATGTTGATAAGGGCGGTTATGATGTTTTACGTCTTGATGAAGTCGATGGAGCGTTCGATGAAACTCGTCGTAGAGGATTCATGGATGTTATTCAGAACCGAATAAATGAAATGGGATGTGAATCATGTTTCATTATTACACATAATGGTGAATTTGAAGATATTCCGTGCGATATTATTCTTATGAAAGATGCTAAAATCGATGAAGAGAAACTTAAAAATAAAAATATCTTATTTAGATATTAAGAGGAGTAAAATATGACAGCCACAGAAAAATATCTTGAAATGAATAATCAGTTTTGTAAATTGTGATATGCTATTTATAATACAAATGTTGCTGAAACTGATGAAGATCCAAAATGGGAACCACAAATTCAAACAGCATTATTCGTATTAGTGTCATATCTTGATTACTATAAAGAAAATAACAAAGTGAAATCTCGTGTAAAAGGTGAAACTCCACAGATGCATTTAGTTGAAAATAACAAAAATATCTAAAATAGATATTAGGTAGGAGTAAAGACATGTGTGAAAAATATAAGAATAAAAAGATCTTCATATGTCATGTGTATGGTATGGATAATAAATATTCCATTTTAGCTAAAAATGATGAAGAAGCTAAGAAAATAATGGTTAAATTTTTAAATAAAACTTATGGACCATTTAATCTGCCACACACGGTTCCATATGATAATAATGATATTTATTGTATGGATATTGAAAGTATAAAGGAAGATATGATTAAAGAAAATAACGAAATCGAAGTATTGTAAAAAAAATAATATTATAAAGTAGGACTGAGTCCTACTTTATATTTTTTTAACGTATTGGATAAGGAATATGGTGTGGTTCATCTAATGGTGTTCTACATGAAGGGTCTACACCATTTGGACGTTTCTTTTTCCATTTTTCTTCTTTTTCTTTAACATCTTTAATACTTTTTTTACGATACTCTTTAATTTCAGCATCAGTCATATGAGCATAACTAACCATTCTTTTTTCTCCAATTTTAAAATATTATTTATACATATCTCTTAAATAATTATTAATATTATTTTCAAGAGACTGATATACTTTTATGTTATTTTCATATCTATTGTAAAGATCTGAAGAAATAGCATCGATTGATTTATCTTTATAAATTTCGATATATTTATCGGAATCAACCGGAATTATATTGAATTGATTAGTTAGTAAGAATCTTGATTTATTCTCATTTGAAGCTATATCAGTGTAAATATCATTTACTGTAGTTCGTAAAATATCATTTGTATCATATTCTTCAACTTTACGTTCTTCATCAGCTAAGAAAGCTTTGTAAATTGTTTCAGATGGTTTAAATGTAAACCAGATTATTTTAGGATTACAATAATTAATTTGATCATTGAAACAAGATTCTTCATAATTTAAAACGTTTGGTATGATAGAATTTAATTCATCGATTTCACTTTCAGTATGATGTAATTGAGCTGCAGCTAGATAATCTGTAATTCTTTCAAATAATTTATTATCTGATATAGTACTTGGTAAATGTAAATTATAAACTATACCACTAATGATAAATCTATCAAATACTAACAAAACATTAGGTTTTTCTGTTTGTTCGAAATACATATGTAAAATATCTATATCATTTTCAGTTTTATTCATTTTACAACCATTGAACCATATTTCACAATTTTTATTTTCAATAAGTTGTTTTGGAGATATTCCATATTTAGGTGTAAGTGTATTTACATGAAGGCATGTAGTTATAGCTGTATCATATTCTTTACCAGAAAGAAGATTTTTTAAAACATATATAAATAACATTTTGTCAACATGGTTTAAATATACATTTTCACGAAGAATTTTATTTAATTCTTCAATTTTTTCACTATTAATATTTTCCATGTATTCTTTAGAATAAATTGTATTTACAAGATTATTATAATTATCCTTTAATAAATCGTGACCTAATGAATCGAATGGAAAATGGATTTTGATAATAACATCATGTAGATCATTTTTTGCAACTTTCTCAATAAATTTATCAACCTGTGTTGATTTACCACAACAATCCGGGCCTTCAAAAACAACAGCTGATACACGTTCGAATTTATCATTTTTATTATACATTTTTCTTAGTTTCCTCCACATTAAATGTAAATATTATATTTAATCGTTTTTTAATTATTAATGTTTTATATATTAATTTGCTGATATAACAATATATCTTAATTTATTGGAGGTACACCGCTATGGCTAATACAAAAGGAAAAAAGAAAACCTCTACTAAACACACCATTTTAAAGGAAATTCTTGAAACTTTACACTTTCATTTATTTGAATCGGGTGGGGAAATGGCCAAAGGTAGTGGACGTCCTGTTTTTACAAACAGACCTGGTTGTCTTACTCCAGAGTATTACAATAAAATCAGATCTGAAAGGTTGGCTAAACAACGTGAATGGGATAAAACGCATTAAAAAAAAGAGAGGGTGATATAAGTCACCCTCTCTTTCTGAGTTTATTTTTTTAAGATGATTTCATAATGATGAACTACTGATGGATTTATTCTATCCATCACTGGCATTACTTCATAATCTTTGAATCCGTATTTACGAATCTTGATTAAGAATTCTTCCTTTTCATCATCATTTAGAAAAAGAGGAGCATTCATAGGTTTGCACTCAACGAATGATTTACCATCTTTTTCTTTGATACGATTTTCTTTAATCATATCAACACATTTGCGCAAATGTTTTGTCATCTATTACCTCCAATATCATAATATATAAAATTATTCACTGTTATTTCGTGACAATTAAATATATTTATTTAAAGGAGATATATTATGGGTAATTCTAATATATTTTCATGTGAACGTAAAGTAATTGATCTTAATTCGAAAGATATGTTTTCTATTGAATCTTTTACAACGCTTCAGAAACTTTCTGGAGATAAAATAGATCCTAAAACACAGACTATCCATGATATGCTTTGGATTTCTATGGATGCTATTTCTAGAAATAGATCTCTTTATGAATCTGTAGGATATTGGGAAGCTATGAACTCTCCATATATTCAGGAATTAATTCATCGTGGAACATGGTTTGGTGAATTGGATCATCCAGATGCTAATTGTTCTCGTGAACGTTTCTTGAAGGTCGATAAAGATAATATCTCACATCGTTTGATCCGTTATAAACGTATTGGTAACGATATTCGTGGAGATATTCAGTTTGTAAAACCTAAGGGAGATATTCCTTGGGATTGGGTTCAGAAAGGTTCTAATATATCTTTATCAACTCGTATTCTCACACCTAATTATGAAGAAAGAGAAGATGCTCAGGGAAATCCATATATCCATAAATTTGGAAAAATGCGTCTTGTAACATTCGACTGTATTTCTTCTGCACCAGGTTTTAAACCAGCATCTATTGTTGAAAATGTTGATTCATATGATGCTTCTCAAGAGAATTGGAAAGGTCTCGATATCCATTGGACTGCTGGAAGAAAGAAGGAAGAATTTATGAATCTTCTTAAATCACAGGAATCGCTTCCTATTATGGAAGATATTTATGGATTTAGTATGAAAGATGTAAAAGATATTTCATATTCTGAAGAAGGTTTAATTTCTCTTCTTATCAAAGACAATGGAGAATATTCTCAGTCTATTAAGATTCCTACAAACGTTTACAAAGTAAATCAGATCCTTTGTGCTGGACGTTAATCTTATTTAAAGGAGGTCCAGTTATAAATGATTTCAAGAACTAGATTACTTGCAAGTTTGGAAATCTCGGTTGGACCTAAGATCATGGGTTTGATTTCAGAAAACATGATCAATAACGTTCTAAACGTAAAGGTATTGCCAAGATTTTCACAATGGTATCCTAAAATCTATGATGTAAGAATTCGTAGAGAGGATGCTATTCCTTTTAGGGACTACTCTGGAAAAATTACAAATTATGGTACATATCGAATTCCTAAACAATTTGAAGTACCATGGATCGATGAGCAAGAAGATATCGAATGGTTTGATATTTTTGATTACCAAATTGGTGGTAATGATACATCAGATGTATATACTGGTGGAAACTTTATGTTAAACCAAATCTTCTTATCTGCTAGAGCAGATATGCCTCATACACGATCATATTATTTAGTAACTTTCCAAGAACCGGATTTACTTATAGTAGATCCACCTCAGCAATCTCATAGAGATTTTACTGTACAACTGAAAGCAAACAGAACTTTAAAAACAATTCCAAAAAATATTCAACCATTATTTGAAGAATACTTCATTGCTTATATGAAATTTGCTTTATATCATAAGTATAAATATGAAGGTGGTAATCAATCATTTGGTGGTGTTGATATCGAAACTAAGATTGATGAGTACAGTAGTGCCGAATCTGATATTAAAGAATTAGAAGCAATCTTTGAAAAAGATTGTGTTCATAATCCTGAAACTTTCCAAGTTCAGTGTCTTTATCAGAAAAAAGGTTAAAAAAGAAGGGAGAAATATCTCCCTTCTTTTATATTATTAATTATTCAGTAACATATATGTATATAACAAATTATGTATATATGCATTTATTTGTTACCGGATCTATACCAGTTATACGGATAAATTCCTCTCTTGTTAATTGTTTAGTTCTAACAAAAGGGAATTTAGATCCGTGAAATTCGACTGGTACACTATAATAATAAGTGTACTTTTTAATTTCGTTCATCGTGCTCACCGCCTTGAATAAAATTAAATTTAGAGAGGGGTGTTCGAGCACCCCTCTCTATTTTTATTCATTATTATAATATATAAAAAAAAGAAGATGGCTAAAAACCATCTTCTTTTTGAAAATTTAGATGTTTATATTAAAGATGTATATTTGTATAATCTCTAATATAAGTATCAGACAATGTGTTACACATATACACAGAACCTGCATATGCTCCTAACACAGTGAATGCTTCAGATTCGAAACATTCTGTGACAAAACTTGCATCAATTGAAAGATCGTCTTTCTTTAACACAATACCATAACCTGTTTGATTTCCATCAGAATCGTTACAAACTCCGATATAATCTTTGTCACACTTGAATGATATTCTTTTAAATTCAAGTGTGAACTGGTATTTAGTGTTACCTTCTCCGATTCCTTCTATATTCATAGAAGTTAGCATTTTTCCAAATTCAATTGTGCCAATTTCATAATTTGTTAGCTTTCTCATATAATCTCCTTGACTTATTTATAGTCATTAATATAATATACAAAAAAAAATGGTTTTTACAAAATAATACGAACTTTAACACTTGAATATGAATAGGAGACATATAATGAAAAACAAATCTAAACGTTTTGACAAATTGTTTTTAAAGAGATATAAGAAGTCTAAATCTTTTAAATATGATAAAGAAATGATTAATGAATTGTATAATTTATTTGTAGAAAATTATAAAACTACAGGTTATATATTCGATGGATCAAATATTTCATATTTAACAAATAATTATGTTAAAGTTAATAATTATACAGAGCTTCCAAAAAATTTAACCTCAGCTTGTGTATATTTGGAAGAAATATCGAATATAATTTATATTTTTGATAAAGTTATAGAATTTAATTACGATATATTAGCAATGGATGTAATGTACAATGTTGATAAACTTACTGGAAAAGTAAATGTAAATAATTTTATTAATAATATTTTGGCATTAACTAGTAGATGTGTTAAAAATATTTATATAATAAAAAGAGGTTACGATACAAATTATGATCATTTTAAAAATGATAAAACTATTATATTTGATAACTTTTTTATGAAAATTATATCCATAATTAATAAATATATCGAAGAACACGATGAATGTAAAAAGAATTATGAATATGCAGATTATTTATCAAATAAAACTGTTGAAAAATTTAATAAACAACAAACATCAATTTTCGCTACGATAAAATTTTGGTATCATAAAAATATAAAACCTTTTTTCAAATGGTTAATAGCTGATGATTCGATCATAATAGAATCATATAATTCATCTGTAAACAATGATGAAGAAATTGTAAATGACGGTTTGATGTATAAAGATGTTGTAGAGCATATAAACTATGCTTTAGGTAAATTAAACGATAAAACAATTATTGATCTCATGTTTAAATACAAATATGTACCATTTGAAGAACGTTTTTCTGGCGAAATGCAAAATATTTTCAAAAAACCTTTAAATGAAATTACATCGGAAAACAATAAACAATATATTGGTGAATTGAAAACTATAGGTAAATCGGTTGAAGGCGATTATGAAAATATAAAGACTAAAATGTATAATTCTATTTTAGACTTATCACATTATATTTCAGGCATCAACGCATGTTTAATAATGGGTAACGTTCTTCGTAATTTATAAAAAAAAATAAAGTTACCCGAATAATATCGGGTAACTTTATTATATTTCAAATAAACTTAATAATTTTTAATATTAAGTTTGTTTTTGTGTCTCAGATCCATGTATGTTTCTGTTGCGTACAACATGTCATACATAAGATCTTCCTGTCTTTCGACAAGGCTCTGATCCGTTTCATATGGATCATAAATATTAGCAAGATCATGTTCGAATCTGATCTTAGTTAATAATGCGATTTTCTCGCCAACAATATCGGTTGTTTCTTTAACCGAATATTTTTTCATGGAATTGTAGTAAGCGATTAAACGCTTTCCATGTTTTTCCATAACTTCATTAGAGACCCTATCATAGTCTTTAATGATTTCTTCCATCTTTTGGATTGGAAGAACAATCTTGTCGAATGTTATCATAATAACTTATCCCTTGACTATAATTATTTTATTTTGTAAGAGTTTATAGTCATCCACCCTCATTAATATAATATACAAAAAAGAATAATAGATTTACAAAAAAAAAGAGAGGAATAAATCCTCTCTTTATTACATTATAAAACAATAGCGTTTGGAATTGCTTTACATTCGTTTCGATAGTTTATGATATCGGAATAATCACTATAAAGAACTTTTTGGTAATGGCTAGTTGCGACTATTATATTAGGTTTATAAGTGGATCCATTATGTCGAATGACATTGAAATAAATCCATTCATCGTCCAATAACCATGCTTCACGTTTATTGAAATCAATTATTACGAATGTAACATTTTTGAAACTATCCCCTTGAGCAGGAATAAATTCATTTACTACATCGCACCCTAATAGATCAGTCTCCAATTTACCAATGAATAAACCGCTATCAGTACTACCGTGTTGACAAAATAACATTTTAACCCCTCAATTTATAAATATATTTATCTGTCACATTAGTATAATATATAAATTAATAAGGAAGTTCTATATATTTTTTCAAGAAATCGTCGAATGAAAAATTTTCAATAGGTTCATATTCATTACATTTGCATCTATTTAACAAAGGTTTTAATGTATATTCTCTTTTTAATTCATCTGGATAAGATTCATCTTTTGGATATTTTGCACCTTTAGCATATCCATGCTTGTCAATCCATTTATTAAAACGTTTTTCTCTATTAAAAAACGAAACATAATCTTTAGCTTTAGCCTCTTCATCTTCAAATTCTTTAAAATATTTTTTGTGTAAATCACACATTTGACGATGCGTTAATCTAAAAGATTCGATGTCTGCATCAGGATATCTTTCTTTAAAAGTATCGACACTCATATCAGCAACACCCATAATATTCATACTTGGATCACCAACATAGACATTTATCTTATCACAATAGTGTTTACATTTAAAACATTTGTGTTTAGCAAAACGTTTTTTATCATTTTCATAAATTTCTTGTTTAAGTTCATCTTCATAGTATTTCTTAAGTTTTTCTGGAAGATAAAATAATCTAAAAATTGGATAACCTCTTAGAACTTGAACTTCTATATAAGAAAATACTTTATCTCTAAATTCTTCAGAATCCAGAGATTCATTTTCATTATAAAGTAAGTTATCCAGTTCCATATTCATGGACCAAATACTATGACCCATTATTTCTTCATGAACCAAACCCCAATTTACTGAAGCACTTTCACCAAATGTTTCTAGACCGTATATTTCAAGAAATTTTATAAACCATTTAAATAAAAATATTTTTTTATTATCCGATAATCTTTCTTTTTCATCATAATCCATAGTCAAACTCCATATTATATCATATATTGACATTAAGATGTATTCAAGTTTGTAATTTTAAAAATTCTTTTGAATATATAATTATAGGACGAAGATAAAGAATTTTAAAGTTTGGAGTTAAACAATATGAAGATGGGAACATTAGGATCGTACGATAGTACAACTGATTATTCTGAATTTAAGAGACGAAAACCTAATAAAAAATATAGATCACATTTAGTTTCTGAGCGTTTCTTGCTCATGATTATAAAAGTTTTAGCAAGTGATATTACAGTTAACAGACGTTCTCTTGCTAATATAAAACGCTTCTTAACTATCATAGATAGGGATTATTATTGTAGAAGCGAAAATATAGAAGCTATGCTTCTAGTTTGTGATTTGTTAGTTTCAATTAGAACTAAAAATCCTCATGGAGTTTCATTAGAATCGTTAACATATAAAGTTGAAAATCTTTTAGTTGAACCTTATGATAAAGTAAGAGATCAATTAATTATACCTCAGATTAATGTTGCAAAAGATGAATTGCCTGAAGATGATCTTGAATATATTACAAATAGCCTAGATCAAAATCTTAAGTTTTCATACATTCTTGATGTAAAAGATAATCTTATTGAATTAACAAACGATATCGAAACATCATCTTATACCGATTTTCCAAATTTATTACATCAGTATCGTGATTTAGTTACTGGTATTATGAACTTTTTCAGAAGTACAGATTCAAGTTCAATGACTAATGAAATTGTTCATACTGGAGATCCAACATTCTTAGATATTCTTTATGATACTTATGAAGCTATTCGTAATCCAGCATCTGCTTTACAAACAGGTTGGCAGGCATTGAACTCTGCACTTGGACCTCGTGGTGGATTCCAGAATAAAAACTTATATTGTCTTCATGCTAATACTAACTCATTTAAATCTGCAATGCTTCTTCATATTTCTCGTATGATTAAGGAATATAATGCTTCGAGAGTTATTGATGAATTTAAACGTACTGGAAAGATTCCAACAGTTCTTCACATTAGTATGGAGAATGATAATGATGAAGATAATGAACGTTTGTATAAGACTGTAGTTAAGAAAGATCTTGGAAAATGTACATCTCGAGAAGAACTTAATCAGTCTTGGGAACACAATTTCGGAAATTCTAATAGTGAAGAAGAAAATCCTATTGATATTTCATTCTTGCATGTTGATGCTAGATCTCTTAGTGTTGATGAAATTGATGTTATTATTGAAAATCTTGAAGAAGAAGGATATCGTGTAATTGCTTGTGTCGTTGATTATTTAGGTTTAATTAAACCTAGAATGGAAGATATGGGTAAAGATAACCGTCTTCAGTTAAAGAATATTGCAGATGATTTACTTTCACTTGCAAAGAATAGAGATATTCCAGTTATTACAGCTCATCAGATTAACCGTTCTGGTGGTGCAGTTCTTACAAACTTAAAGAATCAAGGTGGAGTTAATGCTATTTCACAAATGACTAATGAATTCATTGGTGAATCTTATGGTATTGAACAGGCTGTTTCATGGTCAGCATTTATCGATATTGAAATTCATGGTGAAGATCGTTGGTTGATGTTTAAGCGAAACAAATCTCGTTATAAGAATAAGTTTGGCACAGAAACATTTGTAATGAAGATCCGTGATGGTATTATCATTGATGATGATATCTATCTTTCAACTCCATTGTCACTTCCTAAGATTCCTGATGGAATTGGAACTGATGATGCTAATCAGAATCAAGGTTCTAGAGGTATTATTGATATTAGAGATAATAAACATAAAACACCTCCAAAAGATCATCTTATTAAAGTTAAATCTTCAACTGAAGAAAGAGAAGACTTCCTTAATTCTAAAGAAAAGGTTCCTATCGAATATATCGATTGGAATAATTGGATTTATTATCTTGATACTGGTGATTACGAAACAGAAGATTTCTATGTTTGGTCTAACTCTGAAATGTCATATTATGATAGATCGTTTGTTATTGGAGAAACAGAATATGTTAGCTGCGATTTTAACGAAGAAGTAGCTTACGCTTAATTTAACAGGTTATAAATAAATTAAGCTCAAATTCTTTATCTTCAAATGGAATCGTGTAGTTTTCATAACTCTCCTTAGGATTTAGTATACATCGTCGATGGTATTAGATCTTATGAGTTTAATTTGTTTTGATACCTTTAAATAAAACAGGTGCTGGGTAAAACCAGCACCTTCCTTTTACTTTTTTCTTTATTACATTATAATATAACTTAAATTATACCTTTAGGGCGACTTTTATGATAAATCATTCTAAAATTCTTAGCTTTTCATCAAATTTTGGTTCAAAAGCTAATAGCACAGAGTCCCTCGAGGACAAAAAAATAGAACAAAATGATATAATTCACCAGGAATATGAACAATCTCTTGAAGAAGAAACATTTGAAGATGCTGCTAATGAAGAATCTTCTGGCGGCGATTCAGGTGATGATGGTTTAGGAGATATGGAAGACGATATGGATTCGCTTGATTCTCAGATGGACGGTATGGACGATGGGGATTTTGGTGGAGATGATATGGATTCTTCCGATGGTGGATCAGATGGGTCGGATGGAGCCACTGGTGTAGACGATCTAGAAAAAAATAGAGGATCTTCATTAAATCCATTTACCCAGATTAATCAAAAAAACTATCTTATTGGTGAGTTGAATGAACTGTCTGACTCCATTCAACATACGATTACAGAGTATAATAACATGTACGCTGACTGGTCTGAATTAACTCAGCTACGTGAACTCAAATCTATGTTAGATGAAGAACGTAATTCGTTCATTATGCAACAGAATCCGGAAAATTTAATTAAGTTGAGGTTGTATATGAAACAATACGAGACTATAGTTAAAAAACTCAGCAGTATGATAAGTGATAAAGCTAAACGTGATAGTAAGTTATCTCAGAATAACAAATCTACTCCGGTTAGTAAAAATTAAATTCCTTTATTCTTTTAAGGAGAAATAAAATGGCTAATACATTTACTCAATTATCTCGTGAAGATATTGCCAAAGTATATGAATCTCACAAGAAAGATCACGCTCAGTCTTACTACAAATCTCTCGAAAAGTATCAGCATGAACTTCAGAAGTATGTAGGAGCACAGTCAGTGTTCGGAAAAGAAGGCTGGGGAAGAATCGTTGATGATGATAATCTCTTCAATAAAGCAAAGAGCTTGTCAGCTGAAATGTTCGCTGGTGACAAAGTACTCCAGGGTCGTTTCAACCGTCTTATGGATAACACTCGTGAAACAGTAGCTGCTGTTGATAAGGGTGGATTCGGTATGGAAGGTTGGGGTGGCGGTACAGCTGTATACGCATCTTCACAGGGTGGTTTTGCACTTGGTACAACACCATTCATTATTGGTGGTTGGCTTGCTTCTGCTCGTTCAGAAGAAATTTTCCAGCATATTGACAATAAGAACAATATGCGTCTTGAATTTGAATACAATATCGACTATGCACAGATCGGTGATCAGAAGTTCTTCTTCCCACAGTGTTTCCGTGCTGGCGAAATCACAGGTTTCAACAAACTTCCACAGGTTGACTGGGTAACCCCTAATACAAACGCTGGAACATATACTGCTCCTGAAACATGGTGTGGTGAAGATATGTTCATCCTTCTCAACGCTGCTGACGGTTCTGATACTGCAGGTGTTAAGGGTAACCTTCTCACTGTAGCTGGTAAGAACAAGATGAAGTATGGTATCGAACCAAACTATCAGCTTACAGCAATTAAGTTCCAGAATGGTTCTGCTGAAGGAGCTGAAGTTGTAACACGTCGTACAGAACTCCACTATTCTATTATGGTTGGACAGCCAAACGAACGCGATATGAAAGCTACATACACATTGAAAGATGTTGCTGGCTTCGACGAACCAATCGTTCTCCAGATTTACATGCGTGTAAATATCGATAATGGTGATTTCATCCTCTTCGTAAAAGCTCCTACAGCTGACGCTCTTAAACTTATTAAGGGATTCAAGTTTGATGGTAAGATTTCTAACGAAGCTAACGAAATTACAGACATCCCAACAATGGGTGTTGATAAGTTCCAGTTCATTCGTGAATGTGAATACAGAAACTACTCAAAAGTTTCTCTCAACGAATATATGGCTGATAACTTCCGCATCGGTGGTAACAACAACATTTCTTATGCTGCTTATGCTACTGATAAGATGCTTCAGTACACAATCGCTAACCGCGAACTCGAAGCTGAAGACTTCCTCATCAAGCAGGTTCTTGATGACGATGTAGATATCGATACTTTCGAACTTACAAGAAAGATGGGTGGATTCATCCAGAACAATCTTTCATTCGGAATTTCTAAGTTCACACCTGGTCTTGGATTGCAGGATTACAAGTTCGGTCTTAAGAACTACCTTAACAAGGTACTCGCTATGGCTGATACTGATCTTAACATTCCTACATCAGTTAAACGTGAATGGATCCTTATGGGATACGACGCTGTTGTAACTGAATTCCCTGAAGTTAAGTTTGAAAACGCTGCTGTTAACCTCCAGGAACAGGCTGAAGGTTCTGCTGTTAATGAACACTATGGATTCGCTGTTGATACTAAGTGTGGATACATCGATAGCCTTGGTCGTTCAGTACGTATTATCGGTAACGCTGATAAACGTTGGCAGGAACGTGGTCCTTCTGTATACGGTGCTCTCCGCACATACTCAATGGAATATCCATTCCTCGTATACTATCAACATGCTATCCGTATGTTTACAGCTATCGATCCTGATATGCCTAACCGCACAGCTATCATTATTGGTGGTCGTGAATTCCGTGGACACTTCGCTGCTGCAGCTATTAAGCTCACACTCGAAGGAGTTCTCGATAACGCAGGTATGCCAGTAAATAACTTCGATCAGCAGATGGACAACTCTAAAGTTGGCTATGAATTCAAAACTATTAATGGCTAATTAATGGTTTGAATTACTGATTTAAGTTTGTAAAATACATAAGTAGGTGGTTTCGGCCACCTACTTATATTTTATCTCTTTTCAATTTGACACAATAATATATGGATACTATTAAAAACCCTAAAAATTCATCTTTACCTATAAATACATTTGATAAACAAGTTAATGAAGCCAAAACTGGTTTTCATATTAAAATTATTCGTAAAGATGATAAAAATACTTCTAAGGAGAAGAAAGATAATGGAAACATTGATTAGAACACCAGATATGCCTGGTGTACATCAGATGGAAAATTCTGTTGCTTCTGAAGTTCATCCTTCAGACACATCAATTCCAAATGTTATTAGTTCATTCAAAGACGGTGTCGATTATAATTATGATACTGGTACACTTCTTTATGTAAATCCTGAGATTTCTGCTAAAAAGCTTTATTTATCTTATAACGATTTCACAGATGCTGTTAATAGATGTATAGAAGCTGGAGCTGGAATTATTTGGGATGCTTATCAGAAATTTGTCAAACTCAAGTCTGCAAATCCTGATAAATATAAAGAAGCTATTGAAGAAATGGTAAAGATTAATGAAAATTCATTATATTCGCCATTTGCAACATCATTGAACAATCTTACTGATAATAAGAAAGTTAAAGAAGAATTGGTTAATGAGTATAATAAAACTAATGGAATCGGAACTATTGATAATCCAGAAGATGAAGTATGTTTTAGAAAATTTATCATAAATATTCTTCATGATAATCACAATAGTGATATTCCGGCTATTTTAAATAAAAATGAATATTTTGATGAAATAGCTAAGTTAAGATTTGGTCTTCAAAATATTAAATCTAATTTCAGATTTGATGTTGAAAACTGTATAGAATATACAGCTCATAGATCAGATTGTTTTTATTCTACAAGTAATCTTAGTTCTATAGCTTTCAAAGTTAAGCCATTTATTGAAAGAATTTCGCTTACCGTCGGATCATCAATTTACGATTCTATTCCAGTCGTAAATTATAGAGTATGCTTAGACATGCATAAAATAATTAGCTGGTTGATGAATAATTGTAAACTTCCTGATGAGTTACCTGAATTCTTAGATTCTGGCGAAACTGTTAGAGACGAATATATTCGTTCTGTATTGGGTGAATATGTAAACTTCGGTGAAAAGATTGCTAGACGTATTGTTATGGAAATTTATGATATGTCTTACAATATTTCTGGAAACTGGAGACGTTTCTTACAAAAATTCATTGGTTCATATAATAAACTTCTAGTATCAAACCCTGATACAATGAATCTCGTAACTAAAGTAAATTACTTTGCTAATTTCTCAGAATCTCATATTGATCCTAGAATGGCTAAAGAAACAGATTCAATGAATCATGAAACATTTGAAAATATTTTCAAATACATAAATAAAGATTACGATACATATGACGATCAATTTATCAATCAAATGTTTACAGCTATATCAGATTATAGCGATTCTAATAAAGAAGAGTTTATTTTACATCAAGCGTCTATCTTATTTAGAAAAACATTTACAGTTTTCTTTGAAAACGCTATTTTGATAAATTTCTATAGAAAATATGATAGTACTGGACATTATTCTAAATCAATAGAAATGGGTTCATATACTCGTGAATTCTATAGACCATATGATTTTGGCGATCTGTTAAGAAAGGCTTCATCTATTTCAGATTACAATATTCGTGATTTTATTCAGACAATTATTTCAGAATTTAAATCATGTAAAAACAGTATTTATGATCCTGGAAAACTTGCAAATGGCGAATATATGTTCTTCATGTACAGCAAGTTATCAAGAAAACTTTGGATGGAATTATCTAATTTATTGATTCTTACATCTAAGTTAATTGGTATGATGGAACAGACTAAACCAGTAAGAGATTCAGATATTAAATTACATAATAAAGTAAGTAAAACTGTAGATGATTTTGCAGAATTTGTTTACGGAACTCTTGTAAATATGATTTCTGAAGCTAGATATGTTCCTAATCAATTTACTGTTGGTTTCAGAGCTTGGAAATTTGATCTCCCACATTTGACAAAAATTCTTAAATATTGTTCAAATTATGCTAAACCTGTTGTATCTAGAGATTCACATAAAATTGATCAACTTGTTAGAGACGTATTAAAACAACCTGAAAATAAATCACCTAATAATATAGTTGATGATGGTTTCGTAGTTTCTTACAATGTCAGTGATCGTGATAAATATGATCTCAAACATAACTTTGTTATGGGATTACAGCGTCGTGGTTTAGTTAGCTTAGATTTTTAAAACGTATTCTTACTCTCTCAGTTTGAGAGTTAAACAATAATTACTTTTATATATTGTTTATTTGAATGATTGGCAGGATTTAAAAATCCTTTTCGATTATCCAAAGTGTAATCTTAATATAGGAGGTAAGGATATGTTGAAGAAGATCTTGGCTAAAATTCGCGAATGTTTTACAATCGAAATTGTTCCTTTAAGAAGAACTATTGAGACTATAACATTTACCGGATCTAGCTCGTCACAATCATCAATGGATAATCTGAAAGTACGTAACTTCTCTTTCTCGAGTATTTACTCGAGTTGTCAGTAATTAGAGAACGTATTCGGAAACATAGACTATGACATTAGATTTGTGGAACGAGAATAAAAATTTCAACGATGCTTACAATGAATGTGATAAGATTAATCGTATGATAAGAGATTTTGAAAATAGTGGACGTACAATGTCTGGTATGATAATCAAAGATGGCGATTATCGAAGAAACGATTCTATTAATCCATTTGCAAATAGATTACCTAGTATAAATAAAACTGAAACTACTAATAAACAGAAAAAATCTGGAAAGTTACAAAAACTTAAAGGTGTTCTTGCAGTTGGTGGTGTTATAGGTTTAAGTTATGTCGGGTATAAATTTATCTTCAAACCTTTGAAAAAAGAGTATGATAATTTGATGGATAATATTATCGTTAAGTGTGAATCTGAAAAACCGTTAGATGGTAGAATACGTGTTATGACTCCTTTAGAAAGGAAAGCGTATGATCATAAATATGGAAAAGAAACACTTATATTAACCGGTACTGAATATGTTGTTCATGACGATAAAAATTCTACAAACGATTAATTCAACTATTGGAATTTAAGAGACCCCTTGTTAAGGGGTCTCTTTTTATATTCATGGAGGAAAGATGGGAATTTCTAATTGCAGATTAATAACAACACATCAAGTAGTTAAAGAAGATACGGTTGAATATCAAAGTGATATACCTCCAGGAGGTTATCAAGACGAAGAAGAATCACATAAAATTGATTTTGAAATCAATAAAACTAAACCGTGTTATTTATGTTCACATGACAATAATAAAGATAATACTTGTATATATTGTGATATAGAACACAGATGTTGGTCTAAAAAGGCATAATTAAAAAGGAGAATTATCTCCTTTTAAATTTTATATTTATAGGGGTTTAAATTTTTATGGAAAATTCAACAATCGTATTGTTTATTAAATTCTTTGAAGGGTGTATAATTTCAAAAAGAATGAATAGAGCTAAAAAATGGTTATCATTTATTACAGTTTTATTATATGTGATATTCTGTGGAATTTTTACAAATGTTACTATAGGTTTAGATGGTAAAAATGTATCAAATTCGATTATAACATGTGTGACTATTTTATATTGTGCGTTGATAATAATGGTTATGTATTTTCGAGGATCTATAGTTAGTATTTTCTTATTTCAAAATGAATATTTCTTAATGAATGTTATTAAAGAATATTTGGGAAAAATATTCAGAGATATTTATCTAACAGATATTAAAGAGGAAAAAATATTAAATCATATAACAACGTTATCTTATTATATAGCTAATTTATATGATTTACAACGCATAAAGTCACAGAATAATTTCATTTTCTCTAATAAAAAATCTTTATTAGCTTGTGAAGAATTTTTATATTTTCTTAATGTGAAATTAAAAGTTGATGCATTTACAGCTCATTATTCATTATCTGATTTGAATTCCAATCAAATCTCTTATATAATTTATGAAATATTTAAACTAGAATATGAGTCAAATAAAAATAAAATAGATGATAGAATGTTTGAATCTTTAAATAGATTTTTAAACAGTGATATTGGTAAAGATTTTGTTAAAAATCATATTATATATAAATCTAATACTTTCGATGATTATCGTAGTGATGAATGGTCAGAATATAATAAACTAGATTTACCAGTAATAAATCAAACACCGTTTTACCGAAGACATATTGATGATAAAAATAAACAATCTTACAATAAAAGAAAAAATTTGAAAACGAAAGTAGTATCTGAGAAAAATGAAAAATCTTATTTATCTTGGATGGATAAACTTTAATTAATGAAAAGAGGAAGTGTATCTTCCTCTTTTTTTTTATATATTATATTACTGGAGGTATAAGTTATGTATCATAAACTTAAAATATTAATCACTAATAATTCTGGAAATAAATTTTTACCAATATTTAAATCGATGAAATATGATAATGTGCTCGTATTCGATTTTGATTTGGAGAAAAACGAAAATCTGGAACTGGTGAAAAAAATTAGAAACTTTATGGAATCCAATAAAGATTTAATATTTAATAAAACTTCATTTGTGGTAGATATTTTCTTAGACAACGATGTTAAAACATTAGTATTATTAAAATATCTAAATTTATACAAAGAAGATTTTGTTAATGCGGAAAATAAACTTAACATGAAGCCATTGACATATGTTATGTTTCATCCAGTATTAAAAAAGTTTATGAATAAATGATTGGGGGTAAGATAATGGATTGGGCAAAAATTGTTGGTGATCTTAAAGCTAGAGCACTTTCAACAACTTATGAAGGTGAAAGAAAACTTTGTCTTAAAAAGATAGATGAAATTTTACTTAAATATAATGTTGAGCAAAACGCAAAAGCTTCTAAGAAAGAATTCATCACGAAAATACCTATTAAACGATTAAGAGAGATATTTTTGGAAACTTATTTACCATGGTATCTTGAAGAAAATATCGTAAAAAATGATGAAACTATTTACTTTGGTTTCACAACTTATTGTTTAGAATTAATTGCAAAAGAAAAGATAACAAATGTAAACGTTGGTTCATCAAAAAAATATCTTAAACATATGAGAGATATTGGTGAATGGGCATTGGATGAAAGAGAATTTATCAAATCTATGTCGAGAGTTTTACAATCTTTCTATCAATGGCATTATTTTATTGAAATTGATATTCCATTTGCAATTTGGTGTTTACCAGATTACATTGTAATAGATAAATGCAATTGTAATAAAGCAAAAATTGTAGAATTTCTTAAGAATGAATTCGAAAATCGTAAAAGAGAATTTCTTAGAAATCTTAATAGTGGGTATTATGATCGTGACATTCGAGAATTGTTTGATCCTAAATTATTAACTGCTTAAAACTGAAAGAGAGGATATAAATCCTCTCTTTTTTTCTTTATATATTATAATAATGTAAAGAATTTGTATGAGTTCTTGATATTATAATTTTAAGGAGAAATACTATGAGTATTTTGGAAACAATTTCAAATGAACGTGAAAAAACACGTAAAGCATATTTAGACGCTGTTACATCCGGTCAGATGAGTCCAGAACTTTGTGCTCAATTATTACAAAATTCAGATACAGAATTTTATAAAATTAGTGAAAAAATTTGTCATGAAGATATGGAAAAATATTACAGTTTGGTAAATAGATGTTTGGATGTTTGTTCACGGCCTAAAACATTTATGGAATCACTAGGTTCAGTTGCCGATTCTTTTGTAAGAGGTGCAGAACTCTTACAACAGCAGCCCGATTCAACTCAGCCAACAAATTAAAGTTTGTTGAATAAAGAAAGAAGGAATAAATCCTTCTTTCTTTTTTTATTTTTTCACATTTAAATATATGATACATTCAGATACAACTAATAAAAGTTTTCTTAAAATGCATTATATTTTGAAGAATATGGGTATTTCTAATAATACTTTCTTTCTTCAATTATATGATGAAACGTTACACGACATAGACCCTCTGGATGAAGATCATTTAACTCCTGAACAAAAATTAAGAGTTCATTTGGAGATCCAGAAAAATCCATGGTACTATTTCCGTGAAATTGTTAAAATCCCTATGACTGATAGTAAGCTCGATTTTGAATTAACTCGAGCTACTCTTGCTATACTTTGGTCTCTTATAAACGATTTACATAGTTACGTAGTAATTCCTCGTCAGTGTTACAAATCTTATACTGTAGCTTGTTTTTATTCCTGGTTAATTTATTGGGGAGCTAAAAACTTTACAGCTGCTTTTTTTGCACAGAACGATGGACTTGTAACACAGAATCTTACTCGTGTTAAAGATATTCGTGAATCACTTCCTAGCTATTTAAATCTAAAATCTAATGCAGATACCGATAATCAACATAGTATTGTTTACCGTGCTGGAGATTTCACTAACACTGTTATAACCCGTGCCCCTGGTATGAATGAAGATGCTGCCAATAACGTTGGTCGTGGTGCTTCTACAATGGGTCAGTGGTACGATGAGTTTGCATTTATTCCTTATATTTGGGTTCAATATGGTGCTGCTATTCCTGCTTATTCAACAGTTGCTAAAGCTGCTGAAAGAAATGGTTCACATCATCATATCATTATTACTACAACAGCTGGTAATAAAAAATCTAAAACTGGTGCTTGGGCTCATGAATTCTTACAAAACTGTGCACCTTTTACAGAATTACTTTATGATAAGTGCGATTTTGATGAATTTGGTAATCCTATAAGAGTAAATACAGATGAAGTAAAAGATTATATTAAAAACAATAATACCGGACAGCAATTCTTAAGAATAGAATATCAATGGTATGAATTGTCTAAACCAATGAATTATCTTGATGAGATGAAGGCTCTTATGCCTGGTCTCGATGAGTTTAATCGTGGTGTATTGAATATCTGGTCAGATTCTAATGCGGATCATCCATTAGGACAAGAACGTGTACAAGCTCTTGAAGAGATGGCTATCGATCCTATGAAAATCATCATGGTTGATAAAATTTATGTTACTAAATTTTATCGCGATCCTACTCTTTGTAGATCACAATCACAACATATTGTATTTGGTATGGACTGTGGTGGAAATACAAGACGAGACTATTCAACACTTGTTGGTGTAGATGTTTGTAACTCTGAAGTAGTATTTACTATGCGAGTTAACCAATATTCTATTAATCGTTTTGCAAGAGCTGTAGCATACATTTTACTTTATATGTTCCCTAAATCTATACTTGTTGGAGAACGTAACTTCGTAGGTGTACCAGTTCTTGAAACTATTGCTGAATTAATTGGAACTACTCGAATTTATAAAGATAAAGATGAACAGTTAGGTGTTTCAATGGTTCACCATTTACGTGAAATTATGTATGGTGATGTATTGCGTGTTTCAGTAATTGAGCAAGGCCATATGATTCATGATCATACTATTACTGATGAAATTGCAGGATTAATTACCACTAAAGATGGACGTATTGACCATAAACAGTCTGGTGGACACGATGATACATTGATTGCTTATCTATATTGTAGATGGTTCATAATGTTCTGTAAAACAAAGGGTAGATATATTGATTCTGTATTCTTTAACTCAACTCTTACTAAAATAGATATGAGTAGTGAACAAGCTGCTTATGATTATGTAATGGGTAATAAAGGAGCTGCTATGACTCTTAATGAAAGTTATAAACAACGTGATAAATCTAATGATTTTATTAGACAACAATTGAAAGCTGCTATGGATGGAGCTTTATCAAATCAGAATAATGACGAAATGTTGATGAATGATAGAGAATCATTTATTGATGTTTATGATGATTCACCAAGAATTGATCGTAATGAAATCGATGTTGATACTATCGCTGAAGATCATATGGAAGATCATCATGAATATTCTGAAAATCTTGATAAAGATGACCCAGATAAAATCGCAGCTAAAACTGAAGAACAACGCGACACATCAAACGATCCAGTTAATATGTTTACTTTTAATTTTAAAGTAGATAATAACTTTTTCAAATCCAAATTCTAAGGAGAAAAAAATGGAAGACATGTATGAAGATGAAGAATATGAAGACGATTTCACAACTTTTGGTGAAGATCAAAGCTTAGATTTAAATGAAACACAATATCAAGGCATAATCGATGGTTTACGTCAACAGTGTGCTACTATAAATCCTGGTATTGATAACACAGATTATTTTCAAATGTTCGTAAAAGAATATTTAAGACTTCCAGATCACGAGGACCTGGAAGACTGTACAATTTATGTTGATGAAAGATTAACTGAAAAAGATAGGGAAAAAATACACGAATTTTGTGCAGAAGTCTCAAATATTTATTCAAATTCATTTGGTATTAACTTACCTGAAGGAAACATTTATCAATTATATTGTATTTATAAAATATTCGTTTTGAATATTTGTGATTATTTTATTCAATATGTATTAGGTATTCAAAAAATCGATGAAGATTTTGTTGAAGATATTCCTAACTGGAATGAATTATCATTCAAATACTATATGGAAAAAATAAACCATACTCCTATAAATGATAATACAAAACCACAAATAGTCACTGACTACTTGGGTTATGTATTGGAATATGGTTTAATAGCAGAATCTTATATTGACGTAGCTTTATTGGAATCTGAAGGTAACGTTGAATTGTCTACACTATATATTGAAAGTGCCAATTATCGTCTCACCTATGACAACTCCTTCTTTAATCTCAAATTGAAGAAGATCTTTTCTTCTGATATAGAAGACGTCATAATTTCCAAACTTATCAGTATCCTGTAAAATCGAATCCATCGATTTATCTTTAGCAGCTAGTTCTAATGCTGCTAAACGGATATCGTAAAAGCTTTCATTTATCTTACATTGTAGTTCATTGATGTGTTCTGCACGTTTTTGAACTACATAATTTTCAAGATTTGTTTCTGCTAGTTGCATTTGTTTTCTTACAGCTGCATCATATGATTTAACTGCTTTAACAAGGCTCGCGTTATGCGAGCTTTTATTTTTTATTAATTTTACAGTTCTTTCTCCACCATTATAAGCATAAAAAGCGTAATCGTAACCATATTTAGTTACTAAATCCCAATAAAAATTCATACTCATAACCATATAAAAACAATATCTATTAGTAATATGGGATTCATCCTTAGGATTATACCAATTTCTAAATTTTTCATTTTTAATGTTATTAGAATTTAATTGAGATGGACCGTAATCATATGAACCATCTTTATTTTTATGCACAAATGCTGTGAATCTATTAGATTCATGCATCATTAGTGAGAAGAAATATGGACGCATTTCTTTTCTATCTTCTGTATAATATAAGAAAGCATCGCCATATTCAGCTGGAATATTATCTAAATAGAAATTTTCTTCCAACTTTTCATCGGATATAAGATAATGGGAAATTTTTTCATAATCAAATGTAATATCCCATTCAATATCCTCTTTTTCAAGAACTTTTTCCTCTTCGATTTCAACTTGATTGATAGGCGCAACTCTACTATCAAAAACATTTGCTAACAGTATTCTGAACATCGAAATACATAACACTGCTAATACTGCACATGTTACTATTAGCATTGAAATCACACTTTTATTATTGGTTTTCATAATTTTTATACCCCCATAATTATGAATTATACAAATTTGTTGTATTTACATTATAATAATATATACATAAATTAAAAATAAATGAACAATACTGGTAATTTTCAACATTATAATATATTTACAATGTAAACTACATTGATGCAATAATTGTGAGTTATAGCATTAAATGTTTTGTAATATTACAATTTTTTTATTTTATCCTCCGGAGGACATTGTATGGTTATTGAAGATTCAGGCTTCGGTATTAACAGTATTGAAGTCATTGATAACTCTATAGGCAGTGTTTCTAGCACACCGGTATCTCACTCAATTTTACCTTCATTACATGCTGTTTTTACATCAGATGGTGAAGATAATGTTATTCGTGAAATGACTGGTGGTTACGCCGAAGCTCTTGAAAAATACGGTTCAGACTTTGCCGATTCAAAGGCATATGGTCTTCAGAACCTTATCGCTGAAAACGTAATGAAAGCTGGAGCAACAGCTTATTTGTGTCGTCTTCTTCCTGAAGATGCAAAACTCGCTCACCTTATTTTCAAGGTAGCAATTAAGAAAGAATCAGAAATTCCACTTTACAAACGTAACATGTACGGAAATTTCGCTAAGGATGAACTTGGTCAGAAAATTCCTATCACTGTTACATCATCTGTTCCTACTACAGGGGTTGATCCTGACACTGGTGAGCCTTTAAATGGTGAAAATCAGGTAGTTACAAATGCTACAACTTCTGGTTACAGAATCAAATTACTTGTTGAACAGTATGATGACACTGTAAAAGAGTATGCAACTGGTGCTAAAATTGCCGCTGGTGAAAAACGTATTATTCATAGTGACTCTGATTGGAACATTTTCCCATTATTCACTATGTATTACTATGCACGTGGTAAATGTGGTAATGATTATGGTTTCCGTATCATCAACGATTATGCTCGTGATGAAGCAGTTAATGATGGACGCCGTTATGAATTATTCCTTTTGAAGAAAACTTCAGCTGGAGCTCTTACTCTTAGTATTGGTAATGATTTAAGCTTCTCTTTCAATCCTAATGCTCAGGTTTCTAAAACAATTCCTGTTGTTGAAGGTTTACAGAAGGTTTATCAGAACCTTGATGATTCTAAGAATAAGAAACAGATTCAGCTCGAATACTATCAGGATAATTATGATGAACTCGTAAGTTATCTTAGAAATTTACTTACTGAAGAACCTGTTATTACTGAAGGAATTGATGAATCTGATCTTTACAGAATGACAGTTCCTGAAACTGTTGAAGATTTCGATTTCATCAATGGTCGTGATAAAGCTGGTAATCAGTATGATAACGTTGTTATTGATAATGACAGTGTTGATGTTTCTACACCTGTTTACATGAATGGTGGTTCTGATGGAGCCATTGAATCTATGTCTGGTGAAGAACTCGAAACATATCGTAATAATATGCTTAAGAGATTCTTTAAGTGTGAAATCGACACATCAACAATCACAAATGTACTCAAATGTGATGCTGGAATTATCTATGACTCAAACTATCCACTTGAAGTAAAAGCAGCTATGGCCAACATTGTACAGAATCGTCGTGATATCTGTGTTATTTGGGATACTGGATTTACTGATAATCTTGAACAGGCTTGTGCAATTGCTCAGCAGCTTCTTGCTCTTGTTCCAGGCGCAGCAAGTGAAAACTTTGCTATTATTCCTCACTGTGGTATTACTGCAGATCGTGGAATTAATGTACGTGTAACTGGTACATATGAACTTTCAAATGACATTCATTCAATTTATTTTAGTCATCCTTTCGTTAAGATTGCTGGTGCACAACATGATTATGGATGCGTTCGTAAAACAATCTTTGACTGGGTAATCGAAGAAACTATTCCTAAGGGATATCAGATCAAGCTTGCTAAAGCTAATAAACTTTATTGGGCTACCGATCTTGGTAAAGCTCTTTCTAACACAATCGTTGGTAATTATACTGGAAAGAATGTTTATTTCTTCTCAGATGCTAACTGTTATAAAGAACAAATTTCTAAGCTTGCTGAGTTTAGAAACTCATTACTTATCAATGATATCCGCCGTATTGTTAAACTCGTTCTTGTTAAATACACATTTGATTCTGATGGTGCTGATGCTGCTATCGAGAAAGCAAGTGAAGAACTGAAATCTATTTTCCAGAATAGATATCCTAACAACATTATCCTCGATTATAACTTATACCAGTCTAATCGTGATAAGCTTCTTAATCAAGCTTCTTGTGATATTTCCGTTACATTCCCTGATGTATTTGATTCTTGGAATTGTACTATTACAGCTAACCGTAATGGTGTTAAGGAGGCTTAATTATGGCAGATATGATTGAAGGTATGTATAAAAGTGAAAAAGATTTCGGAAAAGGTGGCATCAATGGTATGCACCATAAAGTAGTCGGTTGGGATAATACAACCGTCGGTATGGCATCATCTGTATTCGATAATCTTCTTTCTCAGAATGGTGTTAAATCATTCGATCCTAACCATATTGGTGCTCTTGAACCTATTCGTACTGGTAAGTTCATTGTAAAATGGCTTAAAGTACCAGCGTTCTTTGATCCTGTAGCTGTTAAATATCTTAAGTTCTTCCTTGAAAATGCTGTAAGAAGCGTTGAAGGAATTGCTGATAACCAGATCAATGCTTCTGGTTCAGTTACATTTGGACCAAACGGACAACAGTTCGACTTCCCTGGTCAGCTTACTCAAGGTAACAAAGATGTTACACTCAATACTATTACTTGTACTGGTGATGGTCTTGGTAAACTTATGCGTTACTGGATGTATGGTATTACTGACCCTGTAACAAATATCCACCATATGTATGGTAAGGATCTTCGTTTTATCCGTCCAAACTATTCAGGAACATTGCTTTATGTATTCCTCGGACCTACATGTCGTCCTGGTGACATTGAATATGCATGTCTTTGGAATGAAGTATGGCCTTCATCTCCTGATGGTATTTCTAAATTTAACTCTGGTGAAATTGGTAGTGATACAGCAGTTGATGCTCAGTCAGTTACTCTTTCTGGTATTTTCCAGGATGGACCAGAAGTTAACATTCTTGCAAAATACATTGTTGCTGGTACAGGTCTTGCTGGTCAGTCATACTTCGAACAAATGCTTCCTGCATATATGTACGATAAGTATATCGGACCTCTTAGTAATCCTACTACTCGTGGTGATGTTCAGAAACAACTGGATATGACTATCGCAACACGTATGGCTTCTGATGCTGCTGGTGATGTATACGGTAATGCTCTTGGAACTCGTAAAGCAGTTACAGAACAGTATGGTATTAATACATCTGCTGTAAGTGGTGAAGCTACAAGAACTGTAGACGGTATGTACAGTGAAATTTCAGGTGATAACGCTTTCAATTCTGATAAATTCACTAGTTAATAATTTATACCAATAAATTATTAAATAAGTACTGGGATTCGTCCCAGTACTTATATTTTTAAAAAAGTTTTAAAGTTATTTTATAACAGTTAATTCCTGTATTAACCATTGTATTGTGTACAGTAGAACCATCAGAAAGTTTATATCTTGAATTAGAAATGTTGTCTATTACCATAATAGCAAGTTTTCTAATCTTTTCAGGTTCATCATCTTTATAACGTTTGCTTAAAAGATCAAGATATTTATAAAGTTTGTTAGGTAAACGTTTTTTATAAATTTTATAATAATCAAAAATTGATTTTCTTGGGAAATAATCTCCATTTTCATTTTTTCTTAACGAATTATAAAATTCGATGAAACTCATATGAACATCTTTTACACCATCTAACAGACTAAATTTTATATAAATATATTTTGTTTTCTTTATATTTTCAGTAACACGTAAATACTCATTACAAGTATCAGTTTTACTTATTTTTTGAATCTGTTCAATAATATAATTAGCAATAATTTGTGCTTTGATTTTCTTAAAAATTTTCATTTCGGTAAATCCTCCTAAATATTTATATAAAAATGTAAGTCTGGTATTAGTTTATTAAAAGACATTTCTATATACTAATAATGAGTAAAATATGTCCTTTAAAGGAGCAAATATATGAAAAAAGGTAATAATTCTGGAAATGATGATTTTTCTTTTTCTACCGGTGGTGGAGACGAATTCTTTCCTTTAAATGTTGATAAAAATAATAATAAAGATACCAAAGCTCCTAAAGGAGTAAAAGGGTATCTTAAAAATGTTGCAAAATCTGTAGTTAATCTTGGTGTTAAAACTGGAAAACATTTATATCCTGAAGCTGTTGAACTTGGTGAAAAATTTAAACCTGATACAACCTCTACAACTAATCCAAAAGCATATATTGCTAACTGGAAAGCTGAAGCTAAAAAATATACTGATATCGGTAAAGATATACTTGGAAGCGCTGTAAAAGATGCTAAAGATGCAGTAAGAACTGGTAAATTTGTAAAAACTGAAGACGAACGTAATAATGCTGAAGAAATGTTCGGTGATATGTTTGGTGATGATGGGTTCGACTTTGGTGGTGATAGTGTTTCATTTGATTCTGATATAGGTGGAGATGATTCTAATTTTAATCTCGGATCAGATGACGATAGTGGTTCTGTTGGAGCTACTTTAAATGTTGGTTCTGCTGTTGTAAAATCAAGTTACGCTAATGCAAGATTAAATACAAAACTTACTGAAACAACCAATGCTACAATAGTTGGTGCTACTCAAACTCAAATTAAATCTGATAGAGCAATGTTTGCTCAAAATCTTGAAATTTCTCAAGAACAACATCGACAGAAAATGTTGATGATGACAAATATTGCAACAAATATTGGTAAGATCATCGAGCAGGGAAATGTTTCTATAAAAGCTCAGATAGAATTCTCTGCTAAACAATTGGCATTCTCTCAAGATTTAGCCGCTATGGTTAAAGAAGTTAGAGATGCTCAATGGGCTCAAATTAAACCTAAGAAAGCCGGCGATGTTAAGAAATCTAAATTCCAATCTATATTTGGAAATGGCAAAACTAGCGGATTTAATCTTGGAGAATTTCAGAAACATTTCTTTAATAGTATGAAATCTGAAGCTGCTGGTGGAGCATTCGATATGCTTGGCACTGGTAAAGAAATGATCGACATGATGATGGATATGGGTGGTGGTGCAGGTGCTTTAAAGAACATGATATCCGATATGCTCTTTGAATCTGCTGTAGATGCTATCACTGGCGGTCGATCTTCTTATGGCTCAAGATTATTAAATTCTAAACTTGAAGGGTTACCTGGTGCTGTAAATCGTAAATTAGGTTCTATATCAAAACGAGGTGCTCCTGGTTTAGAAAAACTATTAGGTAAATTACCATTTGGTATTGGAAATAAAATAGATCTAAAACAACTTGCTGGTTGGGCTCACGTAGATAACGATGTTAAATTAAAGTCCGGCAAATATGATATGGATCCGTCAGAAGTACATCCATTTGATAATGCTGCTCATAAAGCTTTAACAGAAGTTATCCCTTGGCAACTTGCAAAAATCGATGCTGGTATCAATAGAACTGAACAAGAATTTTTTAATTACAAGAGTAATAAATGGGAAAAAGTTTCTTCTATTAGAAAACATCTTGATAGAACTAGAGAAGAAGTTCTTGAATATTCTAACGGATATAGTGCTATTAATGATCGTCTTGCTACAGGTATCGATTTAAAGAATTCTTATAAACAAATTCTTACCGAATATGAAACCAATCCTACATTCAAAGCAGGATATTATAATAAAACTTGGAATAAAGATAAAGCGCAAGCTGCAGTTAATTTAGGTACTGAAGCTAAAAAATTCATTATGAAAAATAAGAAAACTCTTATTCATAATGTTATGATGATTGCTTCTGATGAAGAAATGGATGATGTATTAGCTTCATTACTTGATAATGAATCTGATAATTTCCCTAGATTCTTTGAAGGGGTCCCATCTCCTACTGGAGAATTAACTGAAGAAATCGTAGCTTATTATTTATACAATACAATTAAAGAATTTTCTAAAGCTGAACCTCAGGAATGGATTTCTTTCCAAACAGATCTGGCTAGTTATAAAAATAAATTAACTTCTAACAACTTTGAAAATGAAGATAAATATTTTGGAGCTGGAGCAGGTATAGCTTTCGATGCTTCTATTTCTAGCGATATTTTTGAAAATGAACGTAATGAATTAAATAAACAGCGTCAAAAATTGGAAAAAAGAAAAGAAGCTTTACTTAAAAAAGATAGTAAAACTCTAAAGTTAGAATCTTTAAGTAGCAAATATTTAGGTAAAGACGTTGAAAGTGTAAAAGATATTAACGATCAACTTAAAAAATTAAGTGCTGCTGAAAGAGATTTAAATGAACGAGAAGCTACTAGTACAACAGGTATGCTTAAAGTTCATTCTCCTTCCGACGCTGATAAATTTATTATTTCAGATTTACACGATAGTTCTACACACGGTTTAATAAATAATATCTTTAATCTTTTGTTAACTGGATTGGATGTTTATGTTAAAAATCCTTCAGGTAAACAACACGATTACCATAAACAAATTATAGATAGTGCTCTTTCTATAAAAGAAGCTGCTATAAGAAAATCTAAAGCTTCTGAAACTGAAGAAGATGAATCTAATGTATTCGGTGTAGATTCTGTTAGTAAAACTTTAGCAGATCGCGAGGCTTCTTTTAATTCTTCTGATAAAGCATTTGAAAATACACTTTGGGGAAAAATACCTGGAATGAAAAGTGTTTATAGAGCTTTTAATAAAGCTACTAATGGTATTAATAATTTTGGTAACAGAATTCTTGGTGAAAATTTCTATTCTGTACATGATTCATTCCAACCTATTGATGAAAATGGTGAATATTTTAGAACAGTACTTACAGAAGAAGAACGTTCTAAATATCGCGAATTGAAGAATCAATATGATTCTGCTCCTAAAGAAGCTAAAGATAAGATTAAATCTGAAATCAAAACTTTATTGATGAAATCAAAGAACTCTAAAGCTGCTAAATCTTTAAAATTTGGAGCAAACATTTTCACATCAGCTTTCAATAGATCTGAACTTTCAAAATCTATTAAAGTTTTAGGTTCTAAACTTTCTAGAGTTTCTGTAAAAGGTAAAACTCTTGGTGAATATGTATCTGAAACTAATAATTCAGAATTGATGAATAAACTCTCTAAAGCTACATCTGTAGAAGAAAAAATCAATATTATTAGAGATATGGGTTCTTCTAAAGCAAAAGCTTTTGCTGATGAAGCTCAGAAACAATATAATACTAATAAATCTAAATTCGATTCTGATTTTAAAGATAGTGCAAGTGGAAAATATACTCTAGATAGTATAAAAGCTGGTTTAGGTAAGAAAATTTATAGTGGACTTTCTACTGTTCAGAATAAAGTTCTTGGTAACGAATTAGTTAATATTAAAGATGCTAAGGGTAATAAATTAAAAGATACTCTTGCTGAAATAAATAGTCAAGTTCTTAATTATAAACTTGCTAAAGAACCTGATCCTGCAGAAAAATGTAAGATTTTGTTAAACGCAGATTACAAAGAACTTGAACCTTTCAAACCTAAGATTGAAGAATTTAGAGCTAAAGCTCTTGAAGATCTTAGTAATTCTGGTTCTATAAAAGGTATACTTGGAAACTTTAAAAACAAGATACTTGATACTGTTAAAAATAAAATCGGTGGAAAATTAGCAGCAATGAATCAGAATAGAATTTTATCTGGAGACCTTATCAAGTTAAAAAATAAGGAAACTGGTAAAACTATTGGACAAATTGTTTCTGAAATAAACGATCCTTCTTTAATTTTAAATCTTAATTCTGCTAAATCTGTAGATGAAAAAATCAATATTTTACTTGCTTATGATAATCCTCAATTAAACAAATGCAAACAAGATTTAATTAAATTTAAAAAGTCTGCAGCTTCATTGGATAAATCATTCGGTGGTATAGTTGCTTGGACTAAACAAAGAGGAAAAGAAAATCTTGATAAATTCATTAAGAACACTTTAATTAAGAAATTAAAGAAAATTAAAGTTGGAGAAAAAACTCTTGGTGAAGTTCTTGGAGAAATAGCTAAAAAAGATCCTAGTTTTGGTGAAAAGATCGAATCTTTCAATACTATGACTGATTTAGCAGAATTCTTACTTCAAAGTTCTAATCCAGAATTACAACCTTTTAAGAAAGCTATTCGTGAATTAAAAGATAAACATATGGATGATGAAGCACAAGGTGGAGTAGCTGGTATTGTTGGAATGGGTCTTGTTACAGGTTTCGATATGATTAAGAAATCTATCGACGGTGTTAAGAGTTTATTTAGTAAACGTAAAAAAGATGCTAATGAAGAGTTATCTATAATTGAAAAATATGTTCATCCCGATATTATTAAATTATTTGGTGGAACAAAAGCTACAATGGATGTAATCGATTCTCTCGGTATTGATGTCGAATTAGCTTTCAAAGATAATGAATATCATAAAGCTTCTAAACAAATTGAATTTATTCTCGATGCTAACAAATCTGCTAAACGCCTTAATGGTAAACAGAAACGTGCTCTTAAAGGTTTGATGAGATCTGAACTTGATAAAGAAGCTGCAACAGCATCTATCAATTCTATTAATTCAAAAATTTCATCTATAAATAATAGTTTCCAAAATGAAATGTCTAAATATGGTGATTCTATGTCTGCTTCTGAAAAGAAACGGTTAGAAGCTATGAGAGATGAAGATCTTGATAGAGAAAATCGTAAATTAGACAAAGCTAAAAATCGTAAAGATAAAGCTTCTAGAAAAATAAATAATGCTCTTGGTGATGAAGACGGTGTAGAAGGCAATTCAGCCAGTGAACAACGTGAAGCTAAAGCTAGAGCTAAAGAAGAAAAAGAAAGAGCTAAAGAAAATAAAATGCGTTTTGGTTTACTTTCTACATTAGTTTCAACTATTACTGGTTGGAAAAAGAAAGGATTTAAACTAGACGATGAATCTACTAGTAAAATGCAAGATGCTATTTCTGAAGGAGCTAAACAGGGTTCTAGTGAAGGTTGGTCTGGAAAGATTTCAGCATTCATGGATAATACAGGTTTAAGTAATACTAAACTTGGTAAAGGAATACAGACTGTATTAAATAAAGGTGGATCTTTTGCTAGACATATAACTGGAAATGATAAAATAGCATCATTCTTAGGAAAATCTAAGATTGGTAGTACTGTTTTAGGAGTTGCTGGTAAATTTGGTGGTGGCGCAGCTGCTGCTACTGGTGGTTCATCAATGTTAGGTGGAGCTGCTGCTGCAGTTGGTGGCGGTGGTACAGCATTAGGTGGATTAACAAAAGTTTTACAAAAAATTTTAAGTGCGCCTAAAGTAATAGCTAAACTTGGTAAATCTGGCGTCCAAACAGTCATTTCTGGTATAAAAGATGGTGCTAAAAGAGTATTAACTAAGATATTCCCTAAATTAGCTACTTTAAACGGTATGGCTACTAACTTTGTAGGTTGGGCTGCTTTAGCAGCAACAGCAGTTACAAATTTCATTAAAGGAATGTCTAGAGCTAAAACTACATTTAATATCGGTAGAGGTTTAAGACCTACTGTTGGTATGCGTTTAGCTTGTGGTTTGGCTGCAATGCTCGATGGTGTACTTTTAGGAATACCTGGTACTATTTGTAAAGCTATGGGATTTAGAAATGCTGAAGAATGGTTCTATTCTATAGTTGGAAAAACTGCAGAAAAAGAAGCATTGAGTAGATATGCAAAATATAATAGTATGCGTGCTACTATTTTCGGTATCGATGATCCTCAGAACTTGATAGCTTATGAAAATAGAAATCTTGAAAAAGGTGGAAATTTCTTTGATAATCTTGGTTCTGGTGCTAAACGTTTAGGAAGAGCTATTGCTAATGTAGCTACATTAGGAATTGCTAAAAACAATGATGAAAAAGATTCACAGTTACTCGGATTCCAATCTGTTGATATTTTCAAGATGTGGAAAGAGAGAAAATATACTCCTCTTACTACAGAATGTGTTGATAAAGCAATTGCTAAACTTCGTGAAGAAAAGAAAGATGATCAGATTTTAGCAGGCATGGACGATAATAAACTTAAGAAATATCTTGAGCAAATGAATGCTGTTTCTAAAGAAGATCTCGATAATAATGGAGATGGTGAAGTAGATGAGAATTCTAAAGCAGAAGCTGAAGCTGCCGCATTGGAACATCAAACTGCTTATCGAAAGATTTATCTTGAAATTTGTCGTGCTTATGTTTTGGAAAACAAAATTGCTTGGTTGACTTCACATTGTACTCTTGAAAAATTTAAGAAATATTCTGGACAAGATGCACAAACTGACTTATCTGGTAAAGATAGAGCTAAACGTGTTGCAGGAATCCTTACTAATCCTGTAGGTTCATTGGCTAATGCTGTTTTGAAAAAGAAAGGCGCTATAACTGAAAAAGAAGCTAAGACTGTTAAAAAAGTTGGAACTGCTTTAACTGTAGCAACAATACTAGGTGGTCCTCTTGGTGGATTACTAGTTGGTGGTGGAATAGCTCTTGTAGCTGGTGCTAAGAAAGCTTGGAAAGAACGTAAACATATTGGTAGAGCAATTGCTAATGTATTTAGACGTGGTGCTACTAAAGGTTTAATTATGGATCCATATACAAAGATGGAACGTTCAAGAATAATGAACCGTTTTAGTAATACTAAGAAAGTTCGTACTAATTTCGTTAAGAAACTTATTGAAATTGCTGATAAATATGGTGAAGGTCATATTAGTGAATGGAAAGAATTCAATGATAAACTTAGCAGTTACAATAGTGAAATGAATCCTGGAATTGGTAAACAGATGGCTGAAACATTTGCTAAATGTGCCAATTACAAATATCAAGATGATGATGGAAATGTTACTGATATGGTTAATACTACATTAGGTATAACTATTCCAAAAGATCATCCTGATAGAGATAACATTGCTGTCGCATCTGGTATGGTTGGTTGGGTTGCTGAATATATGCCTGAACTCGACGGTATGTGTCAAAGTATCTTCGGTATGACTATAAAACACTTAGCAGTTAAAATAATTGTTAAAGGTGAAAAAATAGCTAAAGCTGCAAACAACTACGAAAAATATATTACAAGACGTGCTGAAATACTTGGTGCTCCACAGGATAAACTTAAAGCTTATGAATCTGGACTAAAAGGTGGTGACAAAGCTACCGGATGGGGAAGATTTAAAGCTGGTTTCAAGAGTTTCTTCTCTAGAAAAGATAGTGATGAACTTGATTCTAATAGAATTGGATTCGAAGACGTTAAGATCTATAAGTACTGGAAACAACACAAATACGATCCTGTAATCGCTATTGAAAAACGAGTTGCTGGTAAATATGGTAAATATCTTGAGATTATTGATAAACATTGTGAAGATGTTGAAGCTCAAAATAAATTTATCAACGAATTCCTTAAAGAAGCTACTAAATACGTTAATGATAATGGATTAGCATGGCTTACAACTAAAACAACTTTACAGGAATTTGAAGAATTAGAAAAAGATGGATTTAAATCCGGTGCAACTATAGCTGCTATCCGTGAAAAACAACAAGCTGAACTTCAAGCTAAGTTAAGTCAAACTAAACAAGGTTCTAGAAAATATAAGAAACTTCAGAAAGAACTTGAAAGAATGGGTATGTCTACAACTGGATCTACTTCTTCTAACAATATCGATCTGAAACGTGACTTTGATGAACTTTCTGCTGAACTCATGAAAAATTATGATCAAGCAGGTTTGGCAGCTCACGAAACTGCAAGTACAGCTATTAGAGATACGATTTGGAAACCAGCTGGTGGTAACTTCTATGGAGATAATCCTGGAATGGTTGCTCGTAACGATATATCTAATATTGGTGAAGAACGTGGTGGACCAGATACATTTGGTACATTGGGTTCTACTGATAATATCAGAATTCTTAAAGAAAAAGCAACAGCCGGTGCACAGAATGCTCTTAATCAGATTAAACAAAGATCTGATAAAGTTGCTGATGGTGTAAGAAATGTTGCTAAACGAGCTCCTGGTCTTGTAGATAAGGTAGCTTCTAAAGTTTCTGTAAAACAGTCACCGATAAATGATTTCGTAATTGATTTCAAGAACGAATTAATTAATAAATTAAATATTCTTGATGAAATCCATAGTGAACAGTTGCGTCATAATAACGTTTCTGAAGAATTCTACTCAGCATTATTAAATATGGTAGCTGTTATGGCTAAGGCACAAGGTAATCCTAGAGTTGCATCACAACTTGATGCCATGGTAAAACAAGTGTCTAAATAACATATAATTTTAATACCTGGTGAGTTTTCTCACCAGGTATTTATTTTATGACTGAAAAACATTTTAATATACAAGATGGAGTCATAATTATGAAAATAAATAAAAATTCAGCTGCCGCTAAAGTTCCTTTTATAAAACCTAATGTTAATGTAATGTATCAGGTTGATTTTAAAAGAGATGATAGTAAACCTAAAGATCCTGAAACAAATATCCATAAATATGGATGTAACTTTATGTGTTGTTTAGCAGTACCTCAATTTATGAATAAGAAAAAATTATTACCTTCTCAAATAATCGATATTTATTTATATGCTAATAAAAGCGGATGGCTTGAATATGATTGTACAGTAATTAGTCCAAATGAAATTATGAATTATGCTGCACAACTACTAGGTGATAAAAAATATAGATACTCTAATGTTTTTGTTAAAGGTATTGCTTCTGGTGCTGATTGGAACGTATCAAATTATCAACATACTAGCGATCTTCCTGGAAATGGAAATATTTATTTCTTTATTGTAGATTTCTTAACAGGTAGTACTGGTAATTATGGTGGGCACCATTTTGAACTATATAACTCGATTGGTACACTTATGTACGATCCAGCTAATTGTACAGTACATAAATACAAAGGTGTAGATAAAATTTCTTGTTATAAAGTTTCTTTTAAAAAATAGATATTTTTGATTGAACATATAAATATACAAATTCACAAACCTGCATCCTGACGTCTTTTTGGTCTTTCAATTGTCATTTTTTTCATTTAAATCCTCCTATAAATTTTTTTGAAATTACCCATTGGTAAGAGTTTTCGTGAATTTTCTCTTATCGATGGCAAAAAGCTTTTAGTCTTTTTGATAAAGCGGGGCAGTTAATTCTGCCCCGTATAATTTTTGTTCTGATGACAAAATGATATACTATAAATAAAAAGAGGTCATATTTATGGCTAGTTCATATCAAGAAAATTTTAATCCTGATTCTACAGATTTAAATTACAATTTAGGATTACATAATGTTGCTATTATAGATACCGAAACTGGTAAACCTATAGATATCACAAGTATTTCAGATTCTTTTAGACTTGCAAGAAATAAGAATGATGGAACTGTTTATAATAAATATAACATGGATTCTAATTTACTTGCAGGATTTATTGAAGATCCTGAAGAAGGTTTAAATGCAGTTTCTTGTGTAGAAGCTTTAGGTTTATATACAACTAGTTATATTAATGATAAAATAACTGGTAAAGATTCCGTATTACAAAAATCGATTAATAGTGATCCTACTAAGTTAGATATAACTCCAGATTTGGAAGATAACTTAACCTTTAAAACTTATTTAAAAGGTGGTCCGTTTGTTAGAAATTATGATAATAGTCCTGTAAATGATGCCGAAGTATCAGATTCAGACTATGCAAGTACTGAAAAATATAAACGTTTAGCTCCACACTTAGGTATTGGTTTAGGTGAAGCAACGATATTAAATCCACAATTCCAATTCAATAAACGTGATGATCCTAGAACTAATCCAGTTTATACTAAGATTGGAAGAATTTATTCTTCTGAAGTTATGAATAACTGGCCTATAGTTTTATTCCAACCTGGAAGAATTAAATATCATACAGGATTCTTTAAAATGCTTGGACTTGGTTCCGGGGCAGGTATGAATGAAACTTTAATTCGTACTGGTGGAGAAGGATTGTTAGGAGTTCTTTCTAAACTTTGGACTGGTGTAACAGATATTTTAGGTGTGGTAGGTTCTATAGGTTCTGCTATATTTGGTGGAAATAAAGTTATTGAATTTAGGCAGGCTAGAAACCTATTCAAACAATATGTAGAATTTCTTTGGAAAGATTTAGCAACAATTATGGGACTTTATACAGATAATGGATATTGTGGTTCTATTAAAGATCTAGATCTTAATAAAGTTATACCTACAAATATTATGAATGCTGAAGGTGGATCTGGAGTAAATGTTTTAAACGACCAATTTATTTCTTTCAGATGTTCTAAAGATGTAATTGGATCTGAATCATTTTCAAACTCTACAGAAACTAACCCATTGATGGAAAGTATGAATGCTACAGCTGCTCAAAATGATGATGCTAATCCTAATAGTGGTGAAACTGGATTAGGTGCTGTTACAGCTGGTGTTAAAAAATTAGGTTTGAAAATGGCTTCTTCATTCTCAGAACAAGCTGCAGTATTATCTGGAAAAGGACGAATTACATTACCGGATGTATTCTCATCAAGTTCTTTCTCTAGAACATTTACTTGCTCATTTAAATTTCATTATCCGTACGGTGATCCTATGGGTAAATTTGAAAATCTATATATTCCATTTTTAACATTACTTACTATGAGTGCTCCTAGACAAATTGGTAAAATGTCTTATACATCACCATTTGCTGTAAGAGTATTCGTTAAAAATAAAATTATGATTAATTATGGAATGGTTGAATCATTATCTGTAACTCGTGGTGGAGATGGAAATGATTGGGGTCCAGATGGTTTCCCAAAAACAATGTCTGTTGAAATCAATATTAAAGATATGGAACCTAATATTAGTTTACCATTAGCATCTCGTGGGCCAGTTCGTATGGCTTTGGAATCAATGTTCCCATCTTGTGGTATTTCTGAATATTTAGCAACACTTGGTGGTTTATCACTTGATGATATGACACATAACTTCCGTAAATCGCATTTCAAACGTGCTGGAATGATGTTTGTAAATGCTTGGAAAGCTAAATTAGATCCATCAAACATAGTATCGTCAGTTACTAACACTAGAGCAATTTCTAATATTATAGGTTTATTCTCTTCAGTAGATTTCGATACTTATAATTCTCTTGGTAATTTTGCTAAAGAAAATGCGGATCAAATTTTGAAAAACACAGCTAATGTAAAATTTGCAGCGCCATCATTTGGTTACCATTTCGTAAACAGATCTGGTGGAGATGGTTATAATGAAATTGCAAAGATACATAAAGCTGATAGTGAATCTATTTCAGCAATTTCATCTGAATTTACAAATTCCAACTATCCTGAAATAAAATAAATATAAAATAATCTTGGTGGGATTATTCCCACCAAGATTTATATATTACATTACGTAATTTCTAATATCAGCAATATCTTCTTTTGAAAGGAAACCAAGTTTATCTGCTGTAATATAAGCTGTTGAAATTGCTTTGGCTTTATTTCTAATTAGAAGAGCCTCAGATGAATTTTCAATAGTCTTATCAGCAGCAAGCTTAGACATTACCTTTTCAAAAATATTCGAATCGATCTTAGTTGTATCTTCTTCTTCAAGAATAAGTTCAACCAATTTATCGGTATCGAAGTTATATTTTATACCGCTGTTTCTAAGTTTTTCATTCCAGTTAGAACGAACTTCTTTCTTAATCTTTTCTGCTTCTTCAAAGAATGAATAACCATAAGCATCGATATCTTTAAGAGAAGTCAATGTTACTCTCTGATTATCATTTCCATCTTTTTCAGAACAGAATACCTGCATATCCATCAAATCACTGAGACTAATCTGAGATTCAATAGACTGAAGAGCTTCGATTTTATTTTCAACTTCGAACTTTTCATTAGGTTCAAGATTTACAACCTTTTCATTGAGAAGTTCATTAAGATATCCGAGCTGTTCCTTATTACCAATAACATCAGATCTATCAGCAATTTCAGATTTAACGTCAGAAATCTTAAGAGCGAGTTTGAAAATATCAGCAAGTTCATGTTCATGAAGTTCTTCTTTAGAAGCCATGTCTTTAGTCATAGGCTTAATAAGTTCAGGGTTGAAAAGTGAATTTACAGCATTTTCTACAGGATTACCAGTTCTCTGGAATTTATTATCCAAAATACCAGCGATACCCATATCTTCAAGAAGTTTGTTAACTCCTTCTTCAGTAGCGTTGATCTTTTCACAAGTATCAGTAAGCTGTTTATCGATATCTGACTTAGCCATTCCTTCGATAACATCGCCTTCTGTCTTATTAAGCATTTCAAATGCATGAGATGCTCTAGTACGCATTGTGTCGAAGAACATCTTACCATTATCTTTCTGAAGAGCCAAATAAGCTGTAAGTTTTGAAGAAGGTTCAAATGCATGAGTTCCAATCTTTTTAAGATTCATAGGAATAATATTCTGAACCATAGCTTCGAGACTTGGAATAGGATCTGGTGTAATTTCATTATCATATGAAGACTGGAATTCTTCGATAACATTTCCATTATCATCTTCATAATCATTTTCAGTAGATTCAGCTGTAGATGAACCCTGGTTATCGATACAAGATTCACCATTATCACTGCTTACTGAATATGCTTCATCGTCATTAACTGTGTTAGGATCAATGCCATCATCAAGTTCACGGAATTGATCGAGAATATCTTCAGCAGCTTCTCTTGAGAAAGAAGTAGGATCGTAGTTTGTTGACCAGTCTTCACCAGACTGAATAGATGTTCCACCAATATCTCTCATTGAGAAAAGATCTTCACATGAAAGCATCTTATTTTTCTTACCACGTTTCATAGCTTTAATGAGGAGACCTTCAGTTGCTTGAGCAGCATCTCCCATATCAGCATCATCTGTAGAAGTATCATCACTTGATGTATCGTTTGAAGAATTATCGCCATTTTCTTTAGCTTCTTTTTCTTCATCAGTTTCACCATTGATCTTCTTTTCGATTTCGGCTTTAGTTTCATTAATTTCTGAAACAGCTTCACGAATTACAGAATTTTTAGCTTCAGTTTCAAGAACTAATTTAGATACTGTATCTTTAATATCGTCAACAAGTTCAGCACCTTCTGTAGACATAAGAACTTCCAAACCTTTCTTAAGGTTTTTACCATTATCAAGCTGTTTGATAAAGAGAGGTTCGTAAATAGTATCTACATATTTTGCAGCATCTTCGAAACTCATATTGTTAATCTTTCCAGCATCGAAATCAGCTTCAAGCATTTTAGCACGGTCATCAGCTTCATTATAAATATGAGCTGCTACAAGTTGCATGATAGATTCTGTAAGATTTTTAGGATTTACAATTTCATGAGCTACATTAACGTTGTACAGTGCACCAGTTTCTTCATTAACAGCATTGTTAACGAATTCTTTAGCTGAATCTTTAATTGTTTTTGTAACTTCATTTAAGATTGCTTCCTTTGTATCAGTTCCAAGTTCTACATTTTTTGGAGCATCAATTGTTACAGCATCTTTAATCATTGAAGACATAAAGCCTTCCATACAAGATTCATATGAGCGTTTCTTATATTCTTTAGAAGCGTTGTCTACAACAGACATAAAGTCATTTTTATTATCATTAACCATGACTAGTTATCTCCTTAAAATTTATTCACCTACTACATTAACTGTAATATCAGGTTCGAAAACTATCGATCCGTCATCCGTAGATGTTACTTTTTGTGATACAGTTAATACTTCAGTTGAAACACTGGTATCATTTACAATGGTCTGTACCTCACCATTTTTATAATCATTAATTCTTACTATGTTAATGTATTCGATATCTGGAACAACTCCCTTAATAGCTTCGAAAAGACTATCAGTTGAGAAATTGTTATCTCCAAGAGTTTCGATATAATTAGCAGTAGTAGAAATTATTTGAGAACGTTTGAATTCTATAGATTCATTAGTTTTAAATTTAACTCTGAATTCTATTTTCAAAGCTATATTCGAAATGTATTCATAATTGTTTGTTGAAAGTAAGAATGCTTTATATTTAGAAGATTTGCCAGAAGTATTCTTCAATCCTCCAAAGATTTTACCACCATCAAACATATTAGAACGAATCTTAGAAATATTATCAGTAATATTTAAATACTTTTCACGAATTGTATTAAACATATCTTCTGAAGAGAAGTAAAGTCTATTAATCCATGGAACGTTTTTAATAATACCGATGTATTCTGTAGTTAAAGCTTTTCGCATTAAAGTAGGATCTGTAAATGCTTCTCTTTCACTAAGATCTGAAAGTTCACCAGGAACATAAACTCCATTTCTAAGAACTTTCTTATACCATTTAGTATCACCTTTTTTATGCTTAATTCTAGCTTTAGCTGTATAATAATCTACACCAGGTTCGAAATCATCTAGATTTGAAACCAATGTATACATTTCATAGTTAGGATCGTAAGTATAATATTGTACAGTATCATCCGGACCATATTCTATTTCATCTTCTGTTAATTTTGTATAATCATATACGAAATCTCCAGCTTTATGAAGAATCTTAAACTTAGGAACTACATTTCCACCTTTAAGTGAAATGAATATTGGTAATCCATCTTCTCCAATCTCAACTACATTTTCATAATAATTAGGATCGGATTTATTTTTAGATTCAGGATCATAATTCTTATTAACTACATATTCTGTAGTTTCATAAGTTTCACCAACATCTTGTTCATAAGTTTCATATCCAGGAATTCGAGTTTCAATATCAAATTCTAGACCAAATGATTCTGACATATTTTCAACCAATTTTACATAATCAGTTTCATATGAGATACAATCAGCATATCCATCAAACTTAGCAGATAATTCAAATTTAACTTCAGTATCAACGTTATAATACACAGTATAATCTTTTGAAACTAAACTTGTATTACGTATACCTTTTAATTGAATTTGAGATTCATCTGTTACGAAGTTATTTGTTGTTACTGTAGCTTGATAAGCGATGTATCCATCTTCAAGCATAGTATCAACGTTAACTATTTTAATTTTTGTAGGATCTACTACATAAATAGTACCTGTATTCTTTCCAATCATTTTAAGATTGAATGAAATGTATTGTTTTAAATATGTACTTTCGTCTGTACTGTTTACATAGTTAATTTTATCATCAGGATCATGACATTGAGCATATATTTTTTCAAGAGTATTTGAACCCGCATGTAATACAAATGAGAAGAAATAAGTATTTGCTAAATCTTTTTCAAATGTACCATCTATAGAACCCTTAAATGGGTTTCTTAATATTTTTAAGAAAGGAACATCTACTTTATCCAATGTATAATCTTCTTTATAAGATTTAAATGATAAAATTTCCGTTTTATTTACAGTCATATCATAAACTGTAATTTTAGGATTTGTACTATTCTCATAACGTATATAGAATGGGAATTGTGCCTGTAAAATAGATTCAATATTAGATGTATCGTTATAATCCAAAATATACTGTTTCCAAGATTTCAAATTCTTAGAAGGATCACCCTCATAGATTTTTGGAGAATATTCGAAACGTCTAGTTTCACTATCATATGAGAAAACATCTGTAGGTTCAATCATATAATAATTATAACCAGAAATCAATAACGGTTTCTTTTTCAAATCGAAATAGAAATTATTAGATCCTGTTGAAAGAATCATATCATTGTAAACTAATTTGTCTAGAGCTTTATAGTAAAGATTGATAACATCGTGTCTATACTTCCAAGCATCCAAACCATATTCTTTAGCTTTATTAATGATTTCGTTTCCAGAAATAAGAATATTACGAGTATATTTTTTATTGATAACTTTTGCACGAATTTGTTCAATGTCAGTCTGATTAGAACCACCTGTTGAAGCTTCATCACGAGCGAAAGCTAAAACAACAATATTCATTACAGTGTTTTGATAAGATATTGCTAAATCTTGAGCATAGTTGATAGTTAAACTATTTAAATTGTTTATCATATTAGGAAATTTAATATTTCCTTCTTCACCCTTAGTTGTGTAAGTAACAATTCTTAATTTATCACCAATACTTAATGAAGCAACACCATTCATTTTACTAAACGTAATATTGTAATTCTGTTTATTACGTTTATAATCATAACTGTAATTGTATGAATTTTGTATTAATGGAGAACCATCTGTAAATCCTTTCATAAGAACTTCACCGGATTTATTCTGACGAGTTCTAAATACTTCAACACCTATTAAAGAATCACTAAATGAAACTGTTGTATCTGCTGTATTAGGATCTGATACGTAAACTTCTGTTTCTTTACGTTCCATTTGAAACATCTTTAAGAAGAAAACTACATAAACATTACCATCGTATCTCATTTCACGAGATGAAATGTATTGATTATTTATACCATAAATTAATCGCATTCCATCGTTATTATGATCAGGCATATTATATGTAGCAAAAATATTTACATCTCCATCAGAAAGCTGTTTTACATTTACGATTACATCATAAGGTAAAGTAAAACTTGGATGGGATTCAAATACCGCAGTCATATTTTTATTAATAATTATTTTCTTTAAATCAGGAGTATCAATATCATCGATTGCATATTTTAGAATATCTTCTTTCTTTAAACAGAAAGCAATGGTAGTTGACGCTGGAGTACCAAATATACCTAATAATTCATCGGAATTTAACTTATTTATTAAAGATTTTGGTAAAATTGCTGTAGATTCATTTGTTTCATTGATTCTTGCAGCAGATTCATACATCATTTTGGCTGCACCTTGAGCTGTAAGATGCATAAAAATATTGAATGAATTACCTGGATCATCTGTTAATTCTTCTGTTTCATTAAGGGCATACTTTTTAAACATTTTAGACCAAGCAGCTGTTAGAGCCATAGCACTATTATGATTATTGGCTTCTATAACGTCTTCAATATTAATTTTTGTAGCCATAATAATTTCAGCTCCTTAAAAATTATATAATAATGTCAACCGTAATATATAAAACATTCGGGCAAAAACCCGAATGTTTCTTAATATTTTTATTGTTTTTTAATATCAGGAGATACTTCTGCTGATAAATCCAAATTTGTATAAGAAGGTTGAACCCATAAAAATTCTCGACCTTTATAGATAAATGGATAACCTCCCCAGAAGTTATTAGGACGTCTAGAATCAGGATATAAACTAGGTGGTAATTTACCAGACATACCTGGTTTCTTTACAAGATCCCATAATCCAGAAGGTCTATTAAATGATTTTTCAATTATCTGTTTATCAGTTGCAGATGAAGTATCATATATATTAGAGCCTAAATTCTTTTCAGAACCTCTAGTATATAGATTTTCCCATAAAGGATCTTTAAGTTTTATCAACCATTCAGTTTGAGAAATAAAGTTAAAATCTGTAAATATCTGAGGATCCATTGGTGTATATCTATTAAAATGCCAGTTTACTGAAAATTTATGAAGCATATCAGGATCGATCTGATTATTATGAATTAACTGTTGTGATAATGGAAATGATGTAGGGAAACATCCTGTAAATTTACCAAAACGTTCGATTCTTCTACCATCTTCACCAATTACAAAAACATAAGCTGAACAAGTATAATCAAGAATACGTTCTGTGATATGTTCTCGAGTAGGCATAATGTAACCACGAGATACATAATGAATGTATAATAACCAAACCATGAATAATAATGAACCTGGAGAATAGGTGATATCTTCAATAGATGTTGTGAAATCTCCTTCTTTCCAGACACTATCCATACCTGTTGCTACAGATAATGAAGTTCCGTGTTCATCTTCTTCATAATTATAAAGATCCAATTGAAAATCTTTAGCACCGTCCAAAGAAGTTACTATATTAGAAAGCAATGGTATAAAAGGTGTAGTGTTTAAATAATCATCTCCACCGAATATAGATGTTTTAGCCTGGAATAAATTATTTTCTCTTAAAGTTCGAATGTATTTATTATTGGTTCCATTTTCATCTCTACCATTTGCATAAGCCAATGAAGTAGCTAGAGTTTTTGATACTGATGCATAAAAATCAGTATATTGAGATTTTAATGCATCTGAGTTTTTTGCTAAAATTTGTAAAGCATTTTCATCCATACCAATGGAATCCAAATTTACAGCTTGTAAGTTCGCAACATCTTCAGCATCATCTTCGGAATCATCAGATAAACCTGAAAAATCCTGTCCATTAGATGAATTCAAACCGTATTTAGCATATCCATCCTCTGGTGAAGTTCCAGCCATATTTTTTTCAGAATTTTGCATAGCGGTTTTAAACTTACCTAACATCTCTCCAAAATCTTTACTGTTAAAATTTGATGCATTAAATGCTGTAGGAGCATTGATAAAATATTCGGGATCAGTTAATGATGCCATAATCATTTTACCAATATCTTGGGCATACAACCATTTAAAGAATGGAACCGAACTTATGTTTTCAAAACTAAAGTTTAATTCAGGACGTGTGAAGAATACATAAGTTTTAGTAACTCTAGGTTGATCAATATTTCCTTTAAAACCTAATTTATTGTAATGAAACATATTTGCTTCAAATGGATCTGCTACATTTAAACCTTTAGCGTTTAAAGCATCTCCATATAGGTTATTAAGTCTTCTTAAAAAAGATATATCGTTTGTATTATATTCGCTTACATTATTTTTGAATATTTTTTGAGATTCTCGTTGAAAATCTAATTCAAAAGGTTTCTTTTCTGTACTCATTTATAAAAATATCTCCGTTTAATAAGATATATGTAAATGTCGATTTTTACTTTTAGACGAAAACAATTAAATATACTTAATATAAAAATATCCTTTAAGGAGTAATATATGGGTTTCATAAGTGACGTTATTACACTTACTAGACTTGCAAATAAAATTAAACAAGATGCAGGTTTAGATTCTGAAAATATGAAAACAGCTGCAGCTTGTTGGTCTAAAGCTAAAGCTATTTCCGCTCAAGCTGCAAAATATGTTATGGAATATCCTGTAGCTTGCTCAAGTCAAATTACTGATTATAAAAAGGCTCTTGCTATTGCTAAACAAGTAGAACTTGATTGTGCTCGTTTCGTAATTTTAGCATCTGGATTAAATCCTATTGTAGATAGAAAACATGGTGATACAATTGAAGCCCATTTAAATTCAATGGTTACTTCATTTGAATCTTATGGAGTTCCTTGTACAATAGAACCTGCTACTACAGAATTTATTAATGCTGGTAGAGAATATATGGATAAATATTTCTCAACAGAGCTTTATCATACTTATAAAGATGAAGAACCTGATAATTCTGTAGCCATGTCAACCGAAGCTATCGGAACTGTAAATGCTTTCAATGATGAAGGTGATGATGAAAATGTAATGAATAATCCTACCGATTTAAACGGCAATGATTATGATAATTTCTTAAAAAGAGCTTCATCTATATCTAAAGATCACGATGGATCAGATTTAGCAACTTTCAAAGAACCTACAGAAGACAACTTCAAAGAACTTTATTTCCAATTAACTGGGCAGCAAATGAAAACTCCAGATGAATTAAAGGCTGAAGGTGTAGATTATACTAAAGCTAAAGCAGATTATGATGCTGCTTTTGATAAGTATTCTAATATCATGAAGCAGACAAAAATTTCTATGGCTATGGCTAATGCTAGAGATAATGCTGATATTCTTAGAAAGCTTCAGGATGTTGGTCCTACAATTGTAACTATTACATTGTATCTTACTGATGGTGCTGGTGGTCAGAGAGCAATTCAGTTACCTCTTGCTATTAAATCATCTCTTCAATTCGTAGATTCTATAGATCTTATGACTGTATTATCTAGAACTAATACAAACAATAGAAAACTTGATAGATTTATCAAAGTTACATCTGGTCAGATGGGATTCTTCAAAGATTGGTTAGCTTCTCTTAGCGAAATCAATGAAGATATCGATCGTGAAAAAGCATTAGGAAAAGTTCCTATTTTTAGACGTTTACTTGATGCTAAGAATCGTTATAGAATTAAAACTATTGCTGAAACTAGACCACGTCTTGCTAAATTCATCGCAGGAAAGAATCAAAAAGATCTTCCTATGTGTACTATTGTTTGCACAGTAGCTGAACTTGAAGAAGCTTATAATCAAAAATGGACTTATATTTATCGAACAAGAAAGATTATCGATGATATTATCGATACTTATATGCTTCTTGGTTTTGGTGTAGTTGATACTACTTCGGATTATATTTATCTCTTCTATGCTGGAGAATCTGAACCACAGATTATTGCTATGGATAAACTTGGAAATAATGCTGGTGGTGATAATACTAATAAGTCTCTCGCAGAAGCTATTGCTAATACAACACGTCTGTTAGCACGTCATTAATTGAATAGGAGATAAAATATGAAATTAAGTGAAATTTTAAAACTTAATGATGATCAGTTCGATAAACAGTTGGATATGTTTGATGCTATTCCAAAATCTAGAGTTCTTTCTAAATCTGAAGAACATGAACTCAGAAAAAGTTTAATCGAATATGAACATACATTGAATAAATGTGTAGATGGAAAAATTATTTCATCTGAATTGAGACCAATTGTTGATGAATTCGAAGCGGCTAATTACAGTCTTGATGGGTTAAAACCTCATGTAAGAAATTCTCTTCAGAATACTTATGAAGAATTAAAATATTGTATCGAAAACGATCCTAAAACTTTCAAACATTCTTCTGCTAAATTGTATTGTGATCTTTATGAAATGTTTAAGTTAAATAAAGCATCAGAAGCAATTAATCGTTTGAAGAAGACTAAGTTCTTTAAGAGTAGTAAACTCTCTAAAGAATCATTCTCAATTGAATCTTTGGAAAATTATCTCGCAGAAAATGGTCAATTAAGATCTACTGAAGGATTTATTGATAATTTCTTTACAAAACTTCTTCATAAATCTCAGATACCTGCTGCGTCAGATTCGATTCAATACGGAATGTTCTTAGTATCAATCGTTTTGGTACTTATAACTATTTCAATTATTGCCCTCTGTATTATCAATGCACAGTATCGTGCTGAATTGGTTAAAATTCTTGATAAATTGTCAGATGATGATGTTAAACTTAAAGGAGCTTTAAAAACACGTCAAGATAATGTTAAAGAAGCTGCTCTAGCTATGGAACAGAATATGCCTAATTTAACAAAACAGACTATTGTAAAAGCTTCTAAATATAGCATTAGACAGATAAATCAGCTTTCTAAAGCAGATTATTCTGCTCTTGATAAATCTGTAGAAGAATTTAATCAAGAATGTAATGATATTGTAGCACAGTCTGAAGAAGGTGCAATTGAAGATAAAATTATCCAAATTGCTCAGCCGCTTTATGATAAATTTATCACATTTGCTGCTAAATATAAAACTGCTATTATTGCAGTTGGTATGATTATTGCAGCTGTTAAGGTTGGTATTCCATTACTTCGCGCTTGTATTTATCAATTCAAGAGCTGGCGTATAAGAATGAGTACATTCTTTGAAGAGCAGGTAGAGACAACTAATGCTAACATTGAATATCTTATCGAACTTCGTGATAAACCTACAACCTCTCAAATGGAAAAAGATCGCTTAAATAAGATCATCCAGAAACAGAGAGTTTGGATTAAGAATATGACAGCTTGGGCTAACATGTTCTATAAATCAGAAGTAGATGCAAGTTCTGATACTATGTACGAAATCCGTCAAGATGAAAAGATTGATTTCGATAAATTAGCATATGATCAGGAATCAGCTGAAGAATCATCTAATGATGAACTTTCTGGTACAGCTACTACTGATGATACAACTATAGATATTGAAACTGAACCAGTTCCAACAAATAAACCTGTAGTTTTATTCTAAACCACATATTAAATGGTAGACACTAAGTGTCTACCATTATTTTTATATTAGTAACAATAGAATATAATATTTTCCGGAAGAAGATGACAGGTTTCGCAAAACTTAGTATTAAGCCGTCAGACCACTTAATCTTTGTTTAAAAAGAAATACAATCTTCGATGCTCAATTTAAATAATTTTTTCCTTAAGGAGAAAAACAAAATGGCTAATTACCACGAATTCAGTATCGAATCTGCTATCATGCCTTCAACAACACGTAGATCTGTTAAGATCGAAGGTGTTAACAATGTAAAGAAGATCTTCGCAGATCCTTCTAAATCTACAGAAGCATTTATCACAGGTGCTATTGCAGATACAGGCGCAGCAGACCGCAATATTATGTACGTAAACAAAACCCTCGGTGCTCTCAGTGATCGTCTTCAGACAGCTGCTAAGATTGCAAAATCTGTAAACACTGCTAAAGACAGAGGAGTAGAGGGATTCCAGTCAGTTGAATACCTCAATCCTTGGGAGTATGCAATTGAAGGAAAAGCTTCAGAATTCTTCAAGAAAGTTTGGGAAGCAATCAAGACAACTTGCCGCAAGATCATTGCAGCAATCGCTAACGCTATCAAATGGTTGTCAAACCAGATCCAGTCAGCTTTCACAAAAGCTCAGGTTAAGGATTACAACTATTACAAAGCTAACAAAGCTACTCTTGGTGCTGTTGCTAAGAAATCTAAGTCAACTGTAAAATCTATTGAATGGGTACCTGCAAGTGAATTCTCTAAGGTTCTCGCTAAGTTCAATGGTGAATACATGAAGGTTGTACGTTCTAAGTCAGCTGACATGGCTACAGTTGAAAAGATCGGTAACATGGATGCTTCTTTGCTTACTGATCCTACTAAGTTTGGAAAGATCTTCTCAGAAGCTAATGCTGGCTTACATTTGGGAAGCTCTGCTGAATCTAACTTCAAAGGATTCCGCACAGTATTCCAGAAGATGATCGACTCTATCAATAAAGAACTTGAAGATGTAACTACAAGTGCTTTCGGTAGAGCTCAGGAAGGAAAACAGAATGCACATTCTGTAGTTTACGGTAAACTCGCTAAGGGTGATACTGTAAAAGATATCGCTGTTTCTAAACTTTGCTCACTTTCTGGTGACTTCTCAATTCTTTCAGATTCATGGATGGCAGACAATGTTAAGTCTTATGTAACTCTCTGTAACGAAAGTATGAAAACTTTCACACAGTATACAAAGGCTATTGACAAAGTTGCTGCAGCTTTTGATCGCGCTGTTGCTAAAACAGGTGAAGAGAACGCTAAGATTTCTTCACTTTCACAGCTTACATCACAGCTCTGTAACACACGTTGTCGCTACAACTCATACATGAACTCTATCTTGCTTGAAGTTGAATCTGCAGCTCTCCGCTATCGCCGTTCAGCTCATAACGCTCTCAAAGCTGTTATTGCTGAAGTAAAGGGTGGTCCAGCTAAAGCTGCTAAAGCTAAGGCAACAGAATCTTATCAGTCAGTAGAATCACTTTTTGTTTTTGACTAATTGATAATCTGGTTGGATTATGTAGTAAAGATGGACCTTCGGGTCCATCTTTATATTTATTTTCGCCTTCTATTCGAAAACATTATTATATATCTTAATATGGTGAAAAATATGGAACCGAACTTTGATGAACTAACACAAATCGGTATGGAATTCACATTACCGAGAGTTAATAATCGTCAAGCGACGAAAGAAGAAATAAAACATCTTAGAGAAAACATTAATGATGATATTAAAAAGACTGAAGAAAAAATGATTTCCATAGTTATGAAACCTGATCCAGATTATGTAAATCCAGATCCTACAGGAAATGAAATAGCTGAAGGTATGGAATCATATGAATTTTCAGTTGAGGATGAAATTATTAATGGGTTCAATGATGAAAAATATCAACAAGAAATCATTCAACTTATTAATACTATTAATAATCACATTAGTATTTGTCAAAATGAATTAATAAAGATCGATAAATCTTTAGAACTTAAAGATAAAGAAGTTGTAAATTCTATTTTCAATAAAGTTGTAAAGAACTTAAAATCTACTATTTGTACACATTATATGTATCGTGATACTGGTAGTAAGATTGGAGCATTACTTAAAATATGTGACCAAGTTTTTAACGGATTATCTGAATTAAATCTGGAAAAATTTGATACTTATTTGAATTTTTTCGACAATTTAGATACATCTTGGTTGTTTACTAAAGAAATGTATGGATATCTAAATAATAAAGATATGAACAGTTTCTTTACAAATCTTGAAAAATATTCTGTAGCTTATATAACTACTAGACTTGAGAAATATAGCGGGTTAATTATAAATGAAAAAGAAGTACCTTTGATTTCAGTTCTTGCTAATCCTAATAATATAATTAGTAATTGGAAAGAATGTAATCACAATATTGGTAATATGATTTCTACTATTAAAATAAAATCTGTTACTAATATACCTAATGCCGAATACGCATGTGTGTTTGTAAAATTTATTTTTTCATTATTATCTGCTTTCTTTAGAATAGTTTTAAATGTAAGTGAAGATATTCAAGCTATTATGAATAAAATAGAACCTACAGGATTAAATAAACCCGTACCTGGTTTTTTAATTGATAATCTTGAAGAAAAAGATCCTTGGATTGTAACGGACTATCATTTGTTGAAAGAATTTAAACACGGATCTACAGATACAACAAGAACTGAAAATATTATCAAAATGCATAACAGTGTTATAAAACCTAATGATTTAGTTTTATTCGAAGGTGATATAACTGAAGAAGAGTATTTTGATATGAATATTATTAAGTATATTAAAATGGTTTCTAATCTTGTTAAAAAGCTTAATGGTCATAAAATTATGATTATGGGTAATAATGATTCAGGAACTAAGGATATGTATCTTAAAATGGGTTTTGAAGAAGTATATGATAGACCATTACTTGGTAAGAAATATTTATTCTCTCATGAACCTCAAATTATGACTAAGTATCCTGGAATTTTAAATATACACGGTCATATTCATGGTAGTAAAAAATATTACAACATGGATGCTAAGAACCATTTGGATTCATATTATGGTCTTTATGGTAAACCTATGAAATTGTCAGAACTTGTAAAGTATTACAATTCTGGTAAATATAATGACGTTGAAGGCAATATCAAAAATGATTGGAAAGAACCTATTGATGTTGAACCTATCAAGATAAATTAAGGAGATATAAATCTATGACAGATTTACATTCTATAGAAAAACTTCGTAGAGAAGAACTCTCTTATAATGAAAAACAGAAAATCTTCAATTTAAGTTATGAATCTTATTTTGGAGAATCTGTTGAAAATCTTTTGAAGTGTGATTCACTCGATAAAGATATTTTCAAAGTTACTACTGATTATGAAACAACTGCTAAAATGTTGAAAGGTAAATATGCTAATTCTACAGAAGCTGAAGAACAGGATGAGATGAAAATTTCATTTGGTGCTAATGTAAAATTGTGGTTTACTAAAGTTTGGGCATTTATCGTAAGTATTTTCCAAAACATCACATATTCAATTGTAAATATGATTAAAGCACTTATTTTGTATATTCAGAAGAAACGTACAGTAAGTCAATCTATTTATAAAAGAATTAATGATATGTACTTCAGTAATTCTAATGGTTTCCATACTCATGCTGATGATCGTTTTGGAACATTAGCTTCAGATCCTAATTATTATTCTGTAAAAACAAAAGATATTGGCGGATCTGGTAAAGGCATGACATTTAGTGATATTCATGCTAGAATCAATGATGCTAATCTTCATTGGTTCATTTATGATAACAAAATTATTTTACAGAATAAAAAATCTTTATTCAACTTGGATACACTTAAACAATTTGCTACTAGTGATCTTGCTAAAGAAAGTTCTGAAGAATCTTTAGCAACACTTGAACAAAATGTTGGAATCTTAGCTGCACAAGGAATTATTGCTGGAGAAGTTTCAGCAAACTTCAATGCTAACACTAATAAATATATTGAACTCATCAAGAATGGTAATAAACCTAAAGTTATTGCAGATTTAATGATTTATGGTTCAGCTGAAATTTCAAATGTTTCAATCCCTACAACAGAATTTTTAGGAATTGATAGAAATTCTTCAGCAAGTGTTACTAAACTTTTAAGAATGTATCTTGATGATTCAAGAAAAATTATTGGTAAGGGTGGATATATCGACGTTCTTACTGAAATTCTTAAAAAGTATAAAGATATCGCTGCTAAGGATTCTAAAGTAATTAAAGAAATTTCTGACTATATTAATAGTCAACTTGTTACTTATGCTGAAAATCCACAAATTATTGGTAAATTTAAAAGATTTACTAATATGATGGTTAGTATTAAATCTGTAAAAACAAAGTTTGTTGCATTACGTCAAGGAATTATCGGAAACCTTCTTACTATGTATTCTATTATGGATTATGGTATTAATCAATTAATCGGTGCTTCTGATGAAATGAAACCTATTCAGAATGGTAAGAATACAGTTATTGTAACTGATACAGGAACTTATAATTCTAATCGTAACCAAAAATCTAAAGATTTAACTGGTAAAGATGGTGATATTATCTCTAATATTACTAAACCTGTAGAAGATCTTTATGAAGAAGGTGACGAAAGTCTTAAAAATTAACAATTAAATATATGTTAGTATAAGTCTCGAGCTCATTGTCTTATACTAACAATTATAGATATCTATTATTATAAGGAGAATATTCTCATGGAAAATAACGAATTTGGAATGGAAGCCATTATCAGTAATGGTTTAGGCTTCTCAGATTCTCTTTTCAATACTAAGAAAACAAATTTCGATGGCGATTTTGATTCTATGAGTCTTGAAATAGCTTCTACAGAAAACCTTGTAAATTTTGCTGAAACATATAATCAACTTGATGCATATAATGCTGATCAGAAGATTAGAATGTTGAAGAAACTTCATGTACATACAAATAATGTGCCTGGAAATTATGGTAAATCTGTAGAAAAATTTATTGTTGAACAGTCTCTTGAAGAGGCCGCTACTAAAGAAGCTGCTGGAGAAACATCTGGTGCTAATCCTGCTAAACTTCCTAATGGAGCTATTGGTAAACAACGCGATGGCTTTATTGCTAAAGTTTGGCAAACACTTAAAGATTTATTCTTTAAAATCGTAGATTGGTTTAAAAAGAAACTTCAGTGGATTGCTGATAAAATTGGTAAACGTCCAACTACATCAGAATCTATTCAGGCTCTTTCTTCATGTACAAGTGAAGAAGCTAAAGATATTTGGGATACACTTCTTGAAAATGACATCGATGCTTCTACTAAATCAAGTGAACAGGGTAAAGTAATTTGTATTTCTGCTAACGCTATTAACAAATTTGCTGCAAATGTAGAAAAATTTGATATGGTTGGTCGTAGACTTATTGCTTGTTCTCAGACTGTTGAAAAACAGGGTGGATATTTAGCAGCTAATAAAGACTCAAATCTTTCATATAATGATATTATTTCCAATGTTAATGGAATTAAATCACAGTTAGCTGAATTTATTCCTGGTGGTAAACAGGTTCCTGAAACAATTCAGAAACTTACTAAGGAAGATATCACTAAGTTCAATAGACAATTTAAAGAATGTCTTTCTTATTTACAATGGGATCATGATCCTGAGGGTTATGCTAAATTATTCACAGGAACAAATCTTATTGCTAAAAAGGCTGGTGGAAATGCCGCATCTGTAGCTGCTGCTCAGTATGGTACTACAAATCCTGCTGAATTAAGAAAACTCATTCCTTCTTTAACAGAATCTTTAAAAACTATTGATTCTACATTGACTAAATTACAGCACGATGTAACAGAAGCTGATAAAGCTTTTAATAGATATATTTCTCATAAAGATCGTAACATTGCTGATGGTAATGGAAACCTTAAAGAATATAAAGGTGGAGATGAAAATTACGCTAATGCTATTATCGTATATCAGTTTGCTACTACAACAATGACTTGTTTCAAAATGTTGAATAAGTTAATTCAAGTAGCTGTTACAGTTTATAAGAAAATGGATGATGAATTGGTTAAATTGACAAACGTTCTTGATAAAGCTGCTAAAGCTAAAAAAGAACGCAAATGGTTCCAATTCAAAAAGAAAGATCGTGATGCTAAGAAATCTAACGATACTCTCAAAGAAGCAGGTCTTGATACCGAAAATGAAGAAGAAGTAGATAAGAGAAATGCTAATTGGGACAAACTCGAAAAGTTTGAAAAAGGTGCTAAGGCTGCTGGAAAAGCTATTGGTAACGGTGCTCAGAAATTTGGTAAAACTAAACCTGGTACTGGTATCAGAAATGCCGCTGATGCTATAGCATCTGGTGTTAAATCTACCGCTCAAGATCTTTTAGGCAGAGATAAAGAAGCTGCTAATACTAGAAAGAATTTGGAAAAACGTATCAATAAACGTGAAGCCAATGCTGAAAAACGTGCTAACGCTGCAGCTAATTCTAGAATGGCTAAAGATAATGCTAGAACTAAAACTACAGAATCTTGGCTGCTTGATCCTGAGAATTATATCTAATATTTCTTATAAAGATCCTGGGTTTATCCAGGATCTTTATTTTTTACAATTTTACATCATTATATAGGAAGTTTAACAATGAGAGACGATGATATTAACTTAAAAATGAAAGTTGATCCTAATTTGAAAGATGATACTGTCTTACAAATGGGTGAAAATCAAGTAACTTATGGTGAACTTAAAGATATGTATAAAGTTGTAAACCAAGAACCAATTAGATGTTTAATCTATTGGGATGACGTTTGTCAATATACTTCTTTAGGTTTAATTGAAGTTATTAATGCTTTATTTAAAACTGATGCTAAAATTGATTTTGAACATTTCTTTACAAGACCAAATGACTATATCTATGGTATAGAATATGTTTATAAAATCTTTGAAAATGTTTTAAAACCTCAAGAAATTGATAAAATAAAGCGTAAATATTATTGGAAAATAATGGAAATATCATTAAAAAGTATGGTATTTAATTCTTCTGTAAGAATTAATAATTTTTATGAAAGAATTGGTTTTTATTTTCCTTACCATTTTAAAAATTCTGATATGCTTAGAGCAGGTTTTAAAGAAACAATATTTACTAAGATTCCATTAGAAAATATCAGATTTTATTATGGTGAAACCGATGGTGGTTTCAATGATATTCTTAAGAAAGATGCTTATAATAGTGTAATAACTCCAAATATTAAAGGAACTTACGAATACATTATTAATAATAATCTTAAGAAGATAGCTATTATTGGTCCTGAAGATCATAATGGTATGACTGAAGAAATTTATGAAGTATTGGAAAAATATAAAAAGCTTCCATTACCTAATTATTGTTCACTAAATGTATATTCTGAACAAATATACAAGTAATTATGAACAAAATAATATAATTTTAGGGAGTATCTTATGGAAACAACTTCTTATAAAGACTTCCTATATTCTGTAGAAGCGGAAGTCGCAGAAAAAAAGAAACAGATTGAAAAACAAAATGTTTCTGCTTCTAAACCCGTAGAGAAAAATTCACATATGGTAGCTGCTAAGAAAGCTGAAAAGCCTTCTGTTTTTGATCAATTAAAAGAGTTACCAGGTAAAGTAGATAATCTAAATAAACGTTTTAAACTTTGGAAAAATCAAAGAAAGAATTTAGGTTTTTATAAACGTTATTTGGATAGAGTTGAAAGCGGGTTATATTCAAGATATGGATCAGATTCATATGTTTTTGAAAACGAAATGATTGATGATCCTGTAAATATTCTCAAAGGCCCAGCTCAAGAATATATTCGTGATATTGTGGCAGATGTAAATAAGCTGTTTAAACAAGTTTTGGATATGTCTAAGGCATTAGAAACTAAGACAACAGCTGAAGGTGCAATCTCTGTAGTAAACGGATATGTTAAAGAGTACATAGGTCAAAATATAAAAGGTCAGAAAGTTGACCAAAATAAACTTTCATGGCGAGATAAGATTCTCAATGCTACTAAATTTAAAATTGCTAATATCTTATTAAGATATGGTAAACGTGAAGTTTATGGATACACTGCAAAAAATATGGTTTTAAAAGGATATCCTCCTGCAAATCATTTAATTGTAACTATGTTTGTAAGTAATCCAGAAGAACATCCTTCTAGACGTTCTATAACTTCAGTATTTACTAGTCCTGAATCTTTCAGAATTCTCGCAGATTCTGATAAACAAGATGTCTTCAGTGTAGTTGGTATGACTACTTCTGTCTTAAGTAAAACTGTAGACGGAAAAGTTATGAATGATATCAAATTATCAAAATCAAATGCTATCAAAGAATTTAAAGCAAGCAATAATCCTAATAAATCTGATGAAGCTAAAATCATCGATTCTATATGGGATGGTATAAATGTTTCTTGTAAAGAATTACTTGGTAGAAAAAGTTATTTTATCGACTGTATCAATGTTTATTATGATATGATTCTTAGAATCGATCGTTTAGCAGTTTTAGCAATTAAATCTATGCTTGATACTGAAAATGCTTCTCGAGATAAAGGTTATAAGAATGGTGCTCAGTATAAACGAGATACAAATGATTACCGTGATGGACAAGTTCAAACTGCTACCGATAGACAAATTTCTAGACTAGAAGAAAAACATGCTGGTGCTAAAAATGGTAAAGTTTATCGAGAAGGTTTAAATTCTAATGCTCATCAGGTAAATGAAATTGCAAAAAAGGTTAACAAAATGAATAGATAACCTTTTATATAAATATGCCTTATCTTTATAAATGAAGTTTTCATTTATAAGATTTGTATATACAAATTTTTATTCCTTATAAGGAGAAACTAAACATGGATAATTCAAGAAGCCTTGAAGCACTTTACCAGGATGGAACTGGTATGGTATCTCTTCCTAAAAAATCATACAAAGCTTCTATCGAAGGATATGATGGCTTTGACGATATTCTTTCTGCCGATTTAGCTAAATCTGAAGAAAATCTGGCATTCCTCGATACATTCCAGATGATCGAAGCTAAGAATGCTGCTGACAAAATGAAGATGTGTAGAAAACTTGCTGCTAACTACGGTTCACGTTCTGGTATGCCAGCTGGTGCTGCTACATCTGTAGAATCACTTTGTAACATCATGTCACTTGAAGCTGAAGAAACAGCTGAAGCTGCTGGTATTAATACAAAAGATGAAAAAGCTAACAATCCTGAAACAACTAAAAAGAAAGGCGAATTCTTTAGAACAATTTTCAAAGCTATTAAAGATTTTTTCAAAAACATTTGGGATGTTTTTGTTGGAATGATTAGCAAAATTGGCTCATTATTTAAAAAGAAAGATGCTCCAACAGAAACAAAAACATCATCAGATACAGTTGATATGAATGTCAATGGAACATCTGATAATAAAACTGCAACTTCTTCAGCTACGAATGGACGCGAAACAGGTTCTAAATTAAATTTAGATTATGAAATATTTGTAGATATTTCTAAATTTAATCCAGCAGGTATTAAAAACTTCTCTAGCAAATATCAGAATACTTCAAAAGCTGTAAAAACTTTCTCAGAAGGTCTTAAAAAAGCTGAACAAGCAAGTGCTGAAAAACGTAATACTTTTATGGATAATGAAGGTAAAAAACTTATTGAAGCTATTGATGCTACTAGTTCTATTGTAGCAGGAGTTGCTGATAGACGTAAAACTCTTGGAGCTCGTGGTGATGCTAAATCTATTAAAGCTGCACTTGATGCTGCAAGTAAAGATCTTCGTTTCGAAGCAGGTTCGGATAATGCTTATACAGTTCTTCAGAGTCTTTTTGGTGTAACAGAAGATAAAAAACTCAGAGAAGCTGCAAAAAATAAACAACAGGTAGCTAAAAAATATCTTGATGAAATTGCAGATCGTAAATCTAGAATGCAGTCATATGTAATTAAATCAATTACAGATATTCCTTCTCAGATGAAACCTTCTCACGACTTAATGGTTCAAATTTGCGATGAATATGAAGCTAATATTAATACTTATTTAGGAAAAATTGGTTATAATGCCGCAGATCCTAATAAAGGTCAAAATAATAATGCTTCAGAATATTATACAAGTTTGACTGTATTAACATCTGCTTTGAAGGTTTGTACTAAAATCGAACAGGTTGTTGTTAAAGCTGTTTCTTCAATGATTAAACTTGTAAAATAGTTTATTTTAAACAAATAAAAAAAAAGAAGAGGGAGTTATCTCCCTCTTCTTTTATATTGGTTTTTTTTTACTTAGTAGCAGAAATCATTCTACTTTCATAAGCTACTATTTCAGCCCAGTCCTTTTCAGGGAAAGTTGCTAAGAAACCAGTCTTATGGAAGAAGATTTTCTGTGTTTGAATTTCTCCAGAATCTACTGATTTATCATAGTTCTGAAGATCCAAATATAATTGATAATTAACATCCTTTAATAATTCTCTATTTATTATTGGATATACTTCACTATCAGTTGTAGCTACCTGCCACCAACCAGGATTAGTAGCCGGTTCTATAATGTAGTGAACCCTTTCAGGATCAAATAATATACTTGGTACATATTTGTCAAGAATCAATGTACCACAAAATGCTTTCTCTTCAAGTTCACCTACATGATTTTCTTCATAAGATTTTTTCAAATTCTTATAAGTACTTATCATTCCTTTGAAAATTGCTCTTACAAAATCAACAGCTTTCATAAAAGCATCCATTTGTAGTATTGGATCTTTAGGATCAACATTCATCCAATTGATGGATAATGCGAGTGGATTCTGCATTTTAGAATATCCACCATTGAAAGTAGGATTACTCTTTATTGATCCAAAATTATCATTCGTATCAAGAAGCATAAAGAAATCTCTATCAACTCTTGATGTAAATTCTTTACCAATTAATTTTGGCCCTATAACAAGCCATAATTTTGATGAAGCTGTGTAAGGCTGTTCGATTCGTTTTCTTTCTACAAACGAATGTTCATTAAAACCATCATTTATAGGATTACGAACAACCAATTGATCATGATGATCGAAGACTCCACCACCAATATCACCAACGATGTATTTTTTATTTTTAGCTTCTAACTCAGAAATTGTCTTGTCTACATCATTTCTTGAAACTCTAATAATTTCCGGAATTGTTGTAATTCCCATTTCATTACGAGCTTCAATTATCTCAGCAACGAATGTTACATCATCAAGGTGAAATGAACCACCATGAACAATGATTGCATCCAATTCTTTTAAATCTTTCATTGAAATGGAAGATTTAATTTTTTGAATTTCTACTGCATTTTCTTCATCAAATAAAAATTCTTTAGCCATTTTTCTTACCCCCTGGCTTTTAAATTTATTATAAATATAATATATAAATTAACATATTTAATAAACAAAAAAGAAAGGGATAACAAATATCCCTTTCTTAAATTTATTGTAAACTATATACAATGAAGATAGTTTTAGTTTTAGTATCTTCAATTGCACCATATTTACAACAATATTTTGTAATACTTTTATCATTTTTTATAGATGAATTGAAATAATTTTCAAAATCTGATAAAGTTCCATTTTTATCAACATTTGAAAAATGAATTGATGGTATTTCGAATGCGTATAATTCTCCATTTTCATCTGGAAAACAATTTAAATATTCTAACACAGTTCGATACTTTTTAATTTCTCTTTTATTCGGATAAATTATATCTTCACATTTATCCAAATTATTTAGTATTTTATAAGCATCTTTTGTTATATTTACACATGTATATACGCATTGATTTCCATCATTGATTGAATTTATCCGATCCATAATTCTTTGATAATCATTTTTGTACAATTTTTTCAAAGTTTTTTCTTCAAGGACAATGAATCTATCAGACACATCAGTTGTGAGAGAATTATTTTCATGATCGATAATATTCATAACTATTCTTCTAACATAACCAGTTGTCTCTTCGAGTCCGGTATTTTTAATTCTTGGATAATTACCTTCTGATCCGTTTAATCTGTATTTTAATTTAGATAATCCATAATCTTCCATATTCTTTTTATATGAAAGTTGTATTAAATCTGAGCCAATAGCAAGCTTTCCACTACTTATCACAATTTCTTCCAATTCAGATTTAGTAAAAACTATCTGATTAGGACCTGGTTCCAATTTAGTCATATTACTTACCTCCTCATACGACTTATTTGTCATAAATATAATATATAAAAAAGAGAGGATTTATATCCTCTCTTTTTAAATTATGCTTGTTTCTTTAAGATTTCAATTCCGGCATTCTCTATGAATTTATCCATGAGAATACCACAATTGATATCTACTTTTTCATTACCTTCATCTCCAGAATGGCCAGGAACATGAAGCCAATAAATTTTTCGTTCAGAATTTAATTCATAAAGAGCTTGCCATAATTCGACATTTTTAACTGGTTCAGACTGTCCGTCTTTATTAATTTTCATCCAGTTATTTTTAACCCATTTCTTAGTCCAGAATAAAATTCCAAATCTTACATAATCAGAATCAAGATAAATAGTTACCCATTTATCTTTAGGAACACCATTGTTATTTAGGTATTCAATAGCTCTAATAGCAGCCATTAATTCCATCTGATTATTGGTTGCATTATCTTCAGCTTTTCCATGAACTTCATTTGTTTCAGTATCATAGAAAGACCATGCACCAATGTAACGTTTTCCATCAGGAGTATTCAAAATACGAGAACCACCATCAGTATATAAAACTTTAACAGATTCTTCATTAGGTTTAAATTCCCTACGAGGCGACTGATTAGTTGTCTCACTTGCGTACTTCTGATTGTCATTAGGAGTCCATTTAAATTCGGATCCAAAATTATCAATTGTTTCCATAAGCTATTTCTTCCTTAGTTTCATCTTTTGATAAAACTGTTCTATTTGTAGGATTGTAGATTTTTAATCCTGTAGGTACATCTTCCTTAACTTCTACAACATAGCCATTTTCGTTTATGTATTCACCAACTTTGACTAATTGAATTTTCGGACGTTGAGTGCCATCTGGATTCAATCCTAATTTACGCATTGTAGCCGGAGACTGCTTATAAATAGGATTGTTTTTATCAAATTTCTTTTCTTCAGGTTTTTCATCATTTGTAGATTCTGTATAATCTGAAGATCTGAAATTTGTTTGTGCTTTTTCGTAAAAATCATGTTCATTAATAAAAGCTCGTAAACGATTATTTTCATTTACAGTTTCATCATATTCACGCTTTACTTCTTTAACTACATAGCCTATACAACCAATTGTAGTTAAGCCACCGATCCCAATCAAACAGCCTTTAATAATTTTTCCAGCTTTTGATTTTTTTCCGTTGTCCATTTTTTCCTCCTTTATTATTGAACTTTGGAACTAATCCATCTTTATCACATTCATAATTTTTAATATGATCTAACGGATTAAATAGTTTGGTAATAATACGATTAAATATTTGTTTTATTTTCATATCATTGCCCTCCTTGATGTATAAAAATAATATATAAAGAAGAAAAAAATAAAGATGTATGGTTTTACAACCACACACCTTTACTTCCGGAACTAAAGATTTCGTGTAAGATTACTTCTTATCAGAAAGATCTACAACGTTGCTGATTGTGTCATAAACACATTTTGATGCAACAACACCAGTTACACCTTTAAGAGCAACCTTACCAATTGTCTTGAAAACGCTGGCTGTTTTATCTTTCTTAGAAACATCACTTTTACGGCAAGTTTCGATTGACTTAACAATATCGTGACCTGCGCTGAAACCTGAACAGAATGCTGGAATTTCACTGATAATTCCTGCAACAAGTTTCTTACCATTGATATACTTGTAGCCCCATTCACCATACTGAGATGGCTTTTCTTCTTTTGCTACGATTGGCTGAATTACCACTGTTTTCTGTGCTACTGCCTTTGGCTGCTGTGTGTTCTTTGCTTCTTTTGAATTTTTCTTACCGAGACTCATATTAGTCTTCCTCCTCGTTGTTACTTTCGTCTGATGATATATTTTCCTTTTCATCAGAATTAATTTTTTCTAACCTGTCATCAAAATTAGATGGACGTATCGCATTTGCCGACGGCATATCATCTTCGAATACGTAAATCTTATATTTGAGACCCAACTTATTAAGCAATACTCTGAATCTATTCAGAGAAAGCTGACCATTTGGAGATTTTTCAATAGCTCTTCGCATATTATTCATATCCGAATCATTATCGAATAATTTCCTAAAAGCATTTTTGGTAAAACCTTTATACAATTCCTTGATAATAATCAATGTGGAATCATCTCCAGGTTTTACCTCCAAATCTAATTCATCAGAATCATCTACTTCTTTTGCAGGTTTCTCGATATCTTTCATTCGATTTAACCTTTCAAGATCGACTCTTCTTATATACAAAAGACCATCCATACTGTAAAGACAGTTTGAATTAGGTACCTCATGTATTGTTTTCACTTGTCCTATGTATTTGTAGAAACCATTTGGTCCAAGTCTAAGATAATCATCCTTTCGAATAACTATCTCATTGGTTTCAGATATGTATTCCAAAACATTATACCTCCTCTTGTAGCATAAAATGATTCATTAATTGTATAGATAATTCATACAAGTTTTCAAGATTTTTTATCAATATTGAACCGAGAGACATGAATTCCGTAAGACTACATGTTCCTAAAACACCTTGCTGGCATTTGAAAATTACGCCAGGATATCCGATATTATTTAAGGAATCTGTTATTACATACGGTTGGATAGATAGGAAACTTCCTGTATATCCACTACTACAATTCATAACTACCGATAACTCATTGTATTTTTCTGATACTCTATAAGGAATATTATCCTCATATTGAAATAAATCATTTTTTATATCTGAAGTAAACCACGAACTTGCAGTTGCAAATATTCGTTTTATTTCAGAAACATCACTATAAGTTAGATATACTGATGGTGGAATTCGTTTAATATCATCTTTACTAAATGAAACACCTTTTAAGATTATTGAATCTTTAGTATTTCGAAAAGCTACTGATTTAAATCCGATGATCCCACCTTTAGATTTTGTCGAAACAAAATCTTTTTTATACGGAACATTCTTTTCACCTGAAACCTTAGAAGGTTCGAACAGATTGACTCGATGTTCTAAACCAATACTACCAAAGTTGGCTATTGGTCTATACAAGCTGTCAATGTTTAATTTGTTTTTCATTTGACAACCTCATATCATTATCAGAATATATAAGGAAATTATTTTCTAATATAATTGATAACATCCTGATAACTTATTTTTATTTCTTCTTCGGATTTTGTTTTTTGTCTAAATACATGAATACGTTTAACTCTTTGAGAATACATTGTTTTAAAACCAGTATCGATGAAATCATAATGAAATAATTCTTTGGTTTTAGATTCTCTTAAACGTCCAATCATCTGATTAGAAATTATAATAGAACTATAAGGTACGAATGATAATGTTGCTACTAGATCTGAAACATCCAGACCTACGCCTCCAGAACCAATAGTAGTAAAAATAATATTATTTCGAATTTCATATCGTTTTTTATTTTTATTTACTAAACCTGTATAATTTCCAAAACTTATATCAGAATCTTTATAAAGATTTTCAAGCATTTCTTTAAAAGTTTTAATATGCTCATTCTTTGCTAAATATATTAAAATCTTTCCATCTGGTTCTTTATCAAGACATTCATCTATAACCATTTTAATCATACCTAGTAAATACAAACGACGTTTATCATTATTAAAAATATAATTCCAATAGTTTATAGCTGACAAACCTTTATAAGTCATACAAGATTGTATTTCATAATCAGTCGGATATGTATTATAATCAATTAATCTTAAATTGATATCATTTCTAATTGTTTGTGTTTTTTGACCATAAATTGGAATCTTATTCATAGTACGTCTAAAAACTCTACTTTCACCATTATCAGTTCTAGTAGGAGTTGCTGTTAGATACCAAGTATTCTCACAATTTATAGCCATATTTATTTTTACATTTTGTACCCAATGCATATGGAATTCATCGAAACAAACAATACCAATACTTAATTCATCGCAAAGTTTATTTAAACCATCCATTCCATAAACATCTATGTATCTTGCTAAAGATGATGAAGTTGTTATATAAAATGCTTCAATGTTTTTAGAATAATCTCTTTGAGCTAATTTGTGAAGATTATCTGTACCTTTAACCATTTTAATCATATGGTTTTCGATTGTACAATCGTAATTTGTATATTCAATAATCTTTTCACACCACTGATCACCTAATGTTTCTGAAATGATTAACATAGGAACTTTAAGTCTATATGCCGCTGAAATAGCACAAAATGTTTTACCAATACCTGTGGCGAGGGCTAAGATTTTAGAATGAAATAATTTTTTAGTGGTTAAAAATTCGATGCCTTCAGCCTGATATTTGTCCTTTATTTGGTATTTTGGGTCCAAATTGAAGGCTATTTCACGTGGTCTAATTATCTGTGATGTAAAATCGTGAATTTCCCACTGAGCGTTGACTTCGTACAATTTCTCTTCAATATAATCATCACCTACACCAATTGGAAGATATAAGGTTTTCTTTTCTTTATCATATAATTCAAGTTTATCTTTTTTAATAGTTCGTAAACCTATTTTAGGTAACATAACCTTTTCAAATACACAAAATGAATCATCTAAGTTAGGAGCTGTACCAGATTTAGTTCTAGTTTCTTTATCCCATTTACATTTCTCATAAGGTGATAATTCATATCGGTTATGAAATTTCTTTATAATAACTTTTGACTCGAACACAATTCGAACCTCCGGATGTATATTATATAATTCTATAATTTTTAAAAAAATAAAAAAAAAAGAAGGAGAGCTTTCGCCCTCCTTCCATCGTGAATTTTTAACAGCTCTAAAAATGATTACTCATCAGAGCTGTTTTTGTTGATGTTAACATCAACAGTAGCTTTAGCAGCCTTTTTAGCAGCGACCTTCTTTTTGATAGCAGGTACTACCAATTTTTCTGTTGCGAGTGTTCCTGCAACACCAATGCCTACGCCGGCAGCGACCTTAATTACGTCGCTCTTCTTAATTTTATTCATAGCCATAACTTTACCTCCATGGACTATCATTTACCTTAATTATTATAAATATAATATATAATTATTTAATAGTTAATTTAACAAATTAAAAAAAAGGAGAAATGGCTTCCATTCCATTTCTCCCACCCTTTTTTATTCTTCACCGAGATATAAATCGGCGAAGTTACATCTCTTGAGAATGTTGGCATTTCCCTCGCTGTCTCTTAAGATGTTGCCTTTTTCATCAGTTTCCACAAGATATGTGAAACCATCAGAGCCTTTGGCATAGGCCCAGTGATATACAATATCACCAATCTTAATCTCGACATGCATTCTTATGCAGTCAAGGATTTCAAATGCCTCTTTAATATCACAATCGACATCTAAAAGAGACATATTACCTTCTTTGGAATATTCTATTCCATAAGAAGTAGTGGCTTTTTCAACCACATTGAATTCCTCATCGACATATGTTGTCATATTAACATATGTTGTTTTTCCTGTGACAGAATCTATTAACCAGAATCCATCTCCACCACAGGCAGCTTCAATTTTTCTAGTAGTAGAAATATTTTTAATTTCCACTACACCAACAACGATTACTGTAATAAACAATACTACAGTAGCGACCATTAATAATTTAACTGAAGATTTTTTATTCATTTTTTTCCTCCCTTAATAAATTCTTCAATTTTATCCTTCTCTTCAAATTCGAGTGGATCTTCTCCCAAGTATTTTCCGTAAAGAATACTTAAGACTGATAACTTTCTTGGAACGGAGAGTTTCAAGAAAGAAGGTGACACATTTTCACACCATTTACACAAATTTGTGTTAGTGGTTAATGGATCATCTTCAATAATTGCTGGAGCTGTAGTACATTTAGCAAGAGTCTCCAGATCTTTTACACTTTCTATAATTTCGTTTTCGAAACTATATAGAGTGTGTGCTGCTCTACAAGCATACGTTGTATTCTTATAGAGGTCCTTGAGTTTTTCAATCTTCTTCCTCCTGAAGAAGATGAAAGCATCTCGTTTTAGTGGCTTAAATTTAAACCACCATTTTGAAAGATTAGTTTCTTCAATATAAAGTTTGAGAAACCAATCTTTTTGGATTTCATTAAACTCGGCTACTAATGCTCTGAGTTTCTGAGCGTCTTCACCATAGTTAATGTCAATTTCTGAAGGCCCTTCTTTAAAGAAATCACCTTCAGAAATCATTTTGAAAAAGTGCCATCTTTGGATATTAAGCATAGTAATAATCTCCTTCTAAACTCTTTCTTACAAATATAATATACAAATTAAACGATTTGTTTACAAAAAAAGAAGAGGGAAATCCCTCTTCTTTTTTTCATTTAGTTACATGATATTATCAACCATATCACATAACCAGTCACCGTATTCATTTACGGTAACATTTGATTCCGGAGGATCTAATTTACAAGCTGTTCCACCATACATAGAAAGATGATTATTACGTTCAATTTTAATTGAGTCGTATACAATACCATCTTGTTCTACGTTTTCTCTAGAAACAACTTTTGTTCCAGGTTTGTTTTTTAACATAATCGATCAAATCTGTAACAAAATCATCATCAAATCCTTCATTAAGATATGCTGTTAAAATGTTCGTAGCCATTTTACTTACCTCCATAATTATAATATATAAGTGAAATAAAAAAATAACCCACCAGGAATATTCCTGGTGAGCTAATAGATTAAATAATCTTAGCTTTCTTTAAAGCTTTTTTCATATAACTGAAATCGTGATGAACTGTAGTTTTGAATGATGAATCATGAATACCATCACCAATACCTTCACGTTCAAATGAATCAATATCTTTACAAGTTTTTGAAACTTCCTGATATACCAATGCACTCAATAAATCACCTTTGAATATAGCTGTTTTAAGATTGATAACCATAAACTCAAGATTATCTTTACTAAAATCAGGATGTTTAAGAATATTGTTCTGATCTCTTGTTAAAGCATAAATAATTGGTTCCAAGAATACCATCTCTTCATTCTTTAATCCTGCTTCAATTACAAGATCAGCGAAATCATTCAATGGTGTATCAAGGTCATTAAAATACCAATTAGGTTTAGAACGTTCGATAATATTCTTAAGTTCTTTAAGATATCTTGATGTTTCAGCCGTAATATATTTAATATTAAATACTGGTGTTCCAGGTTTAATATTTGAAAGTTTCAATTCTGCTACATCTGAATCAATTGGAATATCGATAGCTTTCAAGTTGTTTCCAGAAAGCATATCTTCAGACAATGTTAAGAATGAACCATCAAGTTTTACAACATATTCGTCTTCATATGGTTCACCATTAGCATCAATTTTCTTTGTAACGATTTTAAGATCAACAAGCATTTTAGAAACTACGCGTGTAGATCCTTCTTCGTCATCGTCATCCTCTTCATCATCATAATCGTCATAGTCATCGTATTCATCATTTCTAACACGATCAATAATGTCTTCGATATACTCTTTATCGAATATGATAGAAGTATTTTCTGGATCTTCGAGACGTTTCAAAACCAATCTATTTTCATCATTTGTGAATATAGAAAGTAAAACTTCATCATCGAATTCTTTAGTTTTTGTACCAGCAGCATGTTTTACAGCCATTACAGCATTTGACAATTTGTTTTCAACTTCTGTAGATGTTGCACCGCCGATTCTATAAGAAGATTTAAATTCTGGCGGATTGCCGTAACAAGCTTTACATACAAGTCCTTTAACTGGATGTGCACAAGTACAAATACTTCTAAGTTTTACAGTAGTTCCGATTAAATCAGTATCGTTCTTTGTAACTTTCTTAAGTTTACCATTATTCATAATGATATTCTTAGAAATTATTAATTCGAGATGTTTTGGAGTTTTAACTTCATAATTAATATAGTGTTTAGTTCCACAATCATTCATCTTATAATCGATACGATTATTAAGACCTGCTAAGTTTGTTTCACGTGACATGTAACCAGAAACACCTACGAACTTTTTCTTATAAATAAGAGCTTTCGCAGCAAGTTCCGATTCAGCAATCTGATCACCAACATTCTGTAATCCATTCAAATATGAACGTTTCATAATATGAGGAAGAACGATGTTGTTAATAGACATACGCGGACCTACAGCAATAAACATCTGAGTAAGCTGTAATACTGACAAACAATTTGACTGTACAAATGGGAACAAACATGAATTTTCATCTTTAAGAATGATATCAAACAATTTTTGTCCATCTTCTTTCAACTGAGCTTCGAGCTGTGCTGATGATTTAGTATCATCAAGTGTAGTATTGAGAAGATTATCAAATTCTTTATTTCTTCCACAGAAATCAATAAGATCAATAATTGAAATTGTTGGAGAAGAAATAGTTGCCAATAATTCAGACAATTGTTCCATTCTTTCAGTTATATGAGAAAGAATGAATGAGAAACATTCTTCGGAATTAATCTTCTTCTTTTCAATAATTGGATAGATCTTTTCCTGACAAATCTTTTCAAGATTTTTATGATAATCTTTTAAGAAGTTAACATCAATATCCTGCATCCAATCTCTTGTAATTGGAATTTTATACATGAAATTAAATTCGAGAAAGTATAAGTTTATAAGGAACTGGAATAATGTAATTTCTACTTCTTCATCATCCTCACATATTATCTTTACAGTTTCATTTGTTGCTCTGGAATAATCATCCAGGATATAATTCTCAATTATTTCACAGAAGATATCATAATCTCGCTTGTTTGTAAAATAATCAAAAATTTCTTTTAGTTTAATAACTAATTCCTTCTTGCATAAACTAGTAACCAATTCATTTACTTTGAAAGACAACATATTAAAACTCCTTTACGATATATAATGTTTGTACTTAGCAGTTTAAAAATATATAAATAAAATTTGGATAGGGATTATCTCCCTATCCAATATAATTATTTTTTAGAATCTTTAGCTAATTCTGTTTCAACAATTTCTTTAATTTTTAAAAAGCTTTCATATTTAATACTAGTATGCATACATAAATAGAAAGCTACCTTAACATCTTCAAGTTTATAAGGTTCATTAGATGCAAAAATATCATCATTAAAATATGAATGACCATTGACAAAGAAAACAGGTCTTACATCAAAACCTTTTCTTGCCATTTTACCACATTCAGAAATTATTAATTTCTTAATAGATTTATAACTAGATTTTATAGCTCCCATTTCAATTAATAAAGAATCTTTTGTATGTTCATCAACATCATCTCTATATTTACCAGTAACAGGATCGTAAACTCTACCAGATTTTCTATTAAATTCATTAAGCAATTCTAATAATGGTTTACCTTCAGCAAGAACATAAGTGTATTGGATATTATCAAAAATAGATTTTATTTCTCTAGGATTTTTATTCTTCATTTCTTTGAAAGCATAGTATAATTTGTTTACAATATCCTGAGCAAAAGTTGTTTCATCAACTAATAAGAAAGAATCTTTTGAAAAGTCACTATTTTCAGTTGTAAATTGGTATTTTCCATATTTATCGATAGTGTATAGACCATTGATGAATGAGCCTTCTTTCATAGCTTTATTATAAAGAGCTGTATAATTAGTATAATCTGCTATAATAGGCTCTTCAATAATATTGATATTATCAGAAATAGTTTGAATAATTTTTCTATTTTTGCTCCAAAGGAATTTATCAAATAGATAAACTATAACTCCGATTACTCCAAGAACTAAAGTAGAAATTCCTACAGCTATTGTAACTCCACTTATAACACCTTCTGTAGAATATTCAGGTTCATAATATGTATTTAAATCTTCTTTAGCAAATTCTTCTTCAGGTTTGATTTTATTTTGAGCATTTGTAACAAGAATCTCTTCTTCTTTAGAAATAGTTCTTAACTGACTTACAGTTAAAATAAATGATTCGAAACTATCTTTAGTATCAGTAACATCATCCAATACTCTACATTTGAAACTTATTTTTCCAAGTCTTTCAGAAATAGTAGGAATTATAAGTTCATCACGAATCTTATGGAATTCTTTAATAGCAACGTCTTGATTTGCACAATTTTGTAATCTTTCAACAAATCCTTTATTAAGATTTACTTTAAGAGTTATAGGCATATCGTTTTTAACAACTGCTCCAGCTTTTAAAGTTCCATCCTTTAAGCAAATGAATGATGATTTTAATAAGAACTCTTTATATTTAGATTTATTTGAATCTGTGATAAGTTCTTTAAGATATGCTGGATCACTATCCATGCTATTTACAAACATTTCTAATCCGGTAATAAGTGATTTATCATCAACAGATGTACAGAATGAAATATAATTATTCCAATCTGAATCTAAGAAACTCAAAGGCATTTCATCACATCTTTCAACAAAGTTAGAACAAACTTCTTCTACAGATTTAAGATACGCTTGTTTACGTTCTTTTAAAATAAATTCAGGATTTATAGCTATTGCTTCTGAAGACATACCTTGTTTGATAGCTTTAGCTGTAGCTGTTCCCAAATCATTAGCAATACATTCTTTAATTTTAGAACAAGTAGTTTTAAGATACATCTGTTCATCTTTATTACTCATGATGAACATTTCAGGAGTTTCATTATTAGAACCATTACCAATAGATAACCAAGGAACTATATCAAACATATAATGTGAAGGTGTTCCAAATTTACCATAATCCCATGTACCACGATTTATAGAATCAGTAACAAGTTTTCCACTGTTTTCATTATAGATAAATTGACAACCTTCAAATGAAGAACCTGGAGTTCCACGGAATGAAATATTTCCTATTCCAGCTTCTTTTTTATCATGCATAAGCTTATGACTGATTAAATAAAGCATTCTACTTACAGCAGCTTTACGATTTGGTTCTGTATCTTCTTTTAAATTGTGGCATGGACTGTAGCCTTCATTAATGAAGTATCCACGTTTAACAAATTCATTCATTGTTTTTAAATCTTTAGGAGCTTTTCCATATTGATTTTTATTTCTATCGATATGTCTAGCTTTACCATCAGTTGTAGAAAGATCGAATGTTTTCTTATTATCTAAAATTTCAAAAGCATTCATATATTCAACTGATTTGATACGATGATTCGAAAGTTTTACATAAGCTTCTCTACCATGACCTTTTGATAGGTGATCAAGAGCTTCGTAATCAGTATATTCAGGATGTGTTTTGGATAAAGCCTCTAAACTTTTCATAGCTTTATTTTTATTTTTACCGAATAAGAAAATCAAATCATCATCGTTAAATCCAAAATATTTATTATTCATAGGAACATTCCCCTTATTCTAGTATATTATTTTGTCCTTCATCGAAAAAAAGAAGACTTATCATAATAATATAAAAAGTGGACAAAATGTCCACTTTTAATTTTACTGAATAAATGATTTAAAAAGTGTGTCCAAAACATTGTAAGTAGTAATAAAATCGCCAAAAATATAATCACAGATATAATCAAAAAAAGTCATGATTAAATTAGTTTCTCCAAAGAACATATCGTCTTTATCGAAAATTTTAACATTGTTTTTAAGATCATAAACATGATTAAAGAAATATCTTTTTAATGAATCACGTTTTACTTTAGATAAAGGTCTTGATGAAATATTTCTATACATTGTGCTCATCGAAGTAATATTCGAATTACAATGAGTCGCCATCCAAGATTGATCAAAAATAAATTCATCCAAACGTTGTACTTCATCTTCTGTAAGATATGAATCAGGATCATTGAAATCACTACCGTTAAGAGTTCTAAATTTATCAGCAAATTTCGATAGGAAATCTTCTACAAAATGCGAAGTTTCTCTAAGAATAATTATAGAATTTTCAAATCCCATTGAAAGGATACTATTCTTGATAAGATTTTTATTTTTATTAAAATCTATTTTCTTAGTAATGTTTTCATCATATTTGGATTCACCAAACATCAACATTACAAAGACATCAATTAAATCTATCGAACTATAAGGATCTGGTTTATAACCAACCTTTTTCCAAATTTTTTCAATAGTTTTATAAGCATCTTTTTTAAGATTTTCAAGAGAATGATACAATTCTCTAATTACTTGATCTTGAGAAACTGTTTTATTATTTCTCATAAATTCGCCCTCGAAAAAAAAGAACGAGTTTGTATAAACTCGTTCTTTTAAATATAATACTACATCAACAAATTTTCTATGTAATTGTTGATGTCAACTGATTCTACACCATTTGATGGAATGTAAACATTCCCTGGTGTAGAATTTTTCAATTTTGACATGAAATCCTTAGATGTTTCATGTCCAGGATTAGATCCTCTAAAACCTGAAGTTTTAGAAGATCTGATTCCTGCCCCAAATGATTTGTTAGCACTAGAAGCAAATTTACCATATCTAGAGCTAACAAAATCCCTTCGGGGGTTAACATTTAAACTTCTCATAGTTAACCTCCTTCCTATATAAAATATATAAGAAAGTGATACTACTTCACAAAGTTTTACATTGAAATCATTGAATTCTGAGCCATATAAGCTGCACCAGTTTCAAGCTGTTTCAACTGAAGAGCTTCAAGGTCCATGTTTGGTGAAAGTAATGTAATCATATTACCTACAGTCAACAAATCACCTACAGTTTCAAGAATGATTTTGATAAGACATGCATCTGTTTCTTTTGGAACAATCAATGTTGTACAATTGTCAGGATCATTTCCATCAAACTGTTCAATCATGTTTGTCATGATATTGTAAACAGATGGTGTTTCTTTTTCAATACATTCTCTCCATTTAGCCATAGTTTTCTTAGAATCGCGATACATATTAAACAATGCATAACGATAACCATTACCAAATGAGAATTCAATAGATTCAAGAATCAATTTTACAATCTGACGAACATTACTATAATTTTCAGCAGCAGTAATATTGAGTTTAGCATCTGTAATCTTCTGCATAATTTCATCAACGAGATTGTTGATATTATGCTCGATATAATGACAAACACTGATATTACTTCCGATTGAAACTCCACCATTTTTGATAGCAGATGAAACTGCCTGAACAGCATCATCAATGATGAGCTTTCTTGCATACTTAGCATTGTCTGTACGTCCGCCACAATAGTAGTAAGTTGTACGAGACTGAAGCTTTTCAATACGCATATTAAGATCTGCAACTGTCCAATCATTGAAATGATTTGTTGCTTTCTTAAGAGCTACAAGCTTATCATTAAGCATAGCAATTTTCTTATCAAATTCTTCTTTAACAGGATTTGTACCAATGAAGTTAACATCAGCATAACCAGCAGAAATATGTTCACATGTACCAAACATTCCTTCAATCTGTTTACAACGTGTTTCACGATCTTCTGCAAATGGAGAAAGTTTAGTATACATTGTCTGGAATGGATTAGCACGTACCATCATTCTGAGATCATCAAATTCTGCAGCGTCAGCAATTTCTTTGTTACGAAGAACGATACAAGCGATATCGACTCTAGCTGGACGAGAATCTGGATCAGATTTAGGATCGTTAAGTTCCTGACCAAGAGAATTGTAATAAGTACCAGAAATACATTTGCGAAGATAATCTGCAATATCTTTATCGTACTGTGGTGCAATTACAAACAATGGTCTATGCATATCAAATGCGACTGTTTGTACAATCTGTTTAAATACTGGAAGGTCTGTAGCATAAAGATTACCATCAAACATGGCAATCAATGGTTTATCAGCTTCCCATGAAGTCTTATCAGGTGTATTAGCCATAGCTTCAAGATCAAGCAATCCCATTGAAAGTACATAAGCATCGCTTTCTTTTACATATTCTTCTTCAGTATTTGAACGGAGAACAATTACATCACCGCGACCATCAAGTTTGTTTTCATAAAGTCTTGCAATTCTTTCACCAGTCAAATAATCATTGTTTGCTGAAATAGTTGCAATCTTAGAAAGCCACTTAATGATTTCTTCTTTTTCTTCTTTAGTAAGTTCATCTGATGAATTTACTTTTTTGAAAGATTTCTGATAATTTGGATTATCGCGGATGTGACTAATGATAACATCGCCACAAATCTTACAAATGTTTCGAATACCAACTGGAGAGAATTTCCATCCACCTTCGTTAGAAGTTTTGAAAATTTCTACGAGTTTAGTATAAAGAGCATTCTGAATAGGAATACCAGATGATGTAGAGTCACCAATCTTTTCATTCATATATTCAGAAGTTTGACGAATAATTTTGAAAATAGCATTAGGAATAGGCTGTGTAAACTTCATATTCTGAAGAATTGTATAACCATCCCTAGTATTATAAACTGGAACTTCCCGAGTATAATATGTTTGAACTAATGTGTTATCAGCATAAGGACCAATTGTGTGAGCTATGGCTGTTTCTGCAGCAGCTGAAATCTTTTTAATTTCATTAACAACCGCATCATTTTTCAAAATATTTGGGTTTGAAGATTTGTAATCCTTTGCCCCGAAACCAATATCAGAAATATTCATTTCCTGGAAATCACCACTAAATGATTCTTTAATTATACTTTCAGGAGAGTTTTCCAGTTTATTATCGATTTCATTAGCAAATTTTTCCATTTCGGCAGAATTTATTTCTCCCATTTCCTTTCCTCCATAACTCCTTTAGAGTTTTTATTAATTGTAACAGATTTTAATTGTCCATCCTGAATATCACATTCAAGATTATGATCATCGCAATAAGATTTGATTTTATCAACATCTAACGTAGATGATTCTTTGAACTCTGCAATAACAGATTTCTTTTTATTGTTTTGGATTACTTTAGTAATCTCTGGAACTTTATTTCTCGCTTTATTATTAGTTTCAAAATCATAAAGAGATTGATAATGATTAGCGAATTCAACATCGTATGGCGATGCTTCAGTTCCTGTATTCGAAAGACATTCTTTAGCGATTTCAGTAATGAAATCAATGAATGTCAGATTAGATTTGCTTGCCATTTTGAATATATTAATACTCCATCATAAAATGAAAAATTTAAGTATTACAATTAGGGTGTTTTAATGGTTGTCTTACGGTTAAATTCTTGTAACACTTTATTATCCATATTCATAACTTCGTTCCTAGTATATGCATTGATAGTTCCGTTCTTAGTAAAAGCTTCGTAAGAATTATCAATATTAGCAAACTCATTATTTACGATATTCTCAAAGTTAGGAATATCCAATTCTACCAATTGATCAAATGTGAAACGACCTTCAAGTAACTTAGAAGCATTAAGAATATTTTGCATGATTCTATCGGATTGTTTATCCATAACATCATGCGTAACTTTTTTCTGTTTCTTCTTCATTATCACAAATAGATTATTGTTTAATATGTCGTTATTATCATCTTGATCTTCTTTGGTAGAATTAGTTGTTGTTTCTTTTCCATTCTTAGCTTTGAGTGCGGCTATTTCTTTTTCTAGTCTTTCTAGTTTCGCCGCGCGATCATAAAAAAAAGTGTTTCAGGCTCTACAGGCAATAAGCCAAGTTCTGCTCCACAAGATTCTTCAGGACATTGTTTTCCATCAATAAGGTGACGAATACCAGAAATATTCATAATTGAATTCAAACGAGGATCGTCCATAAGTGTATTATAATCTTCTGGAGAAAGATTATAAACAGAATCAATAATACCGTCAAGATCAGTGAATCTAATGTATGAAACTTTTGTAGCATTAGACTGATCATCAACGATATGTGGAACCATGAGAGATTTGAGATAAATATATTTTCTCAATTCAATCATATAATCTGGTAAACCAAATGTTGAATCGATTGATACGACCTGTTCTGTATCTTCATCAACATATTCAAGAGGTTTATCTCTGAATTTTTCAATAATTTCTGCAAGAGCAGCATAAGCCTGTTCAACATAAGGAACCTGAAGTTCGTAAATGAAAGAAGAAATAGGAAGTTTCTGCTGAATACGATAAATCTTATTAGCAGATTCTACAACTTTTTCTTTCTGGAATTCTTCATATACTTCAGCAGTTGAAGAACCGCTGATAGCTCCCTTATTAATATATTTAGCAAGCTTATCATATTCAATGTGTTTATTGAGTAAGAAACAAAGATCTTTAGAACCTACTGAAAGATCGTGTGTTGCTCCACAAGTAGCACATGTTAAACCAATAGTTGTTGGTTTCTGGAATGTAGCAGCATAAGCAGCAAAGAATAACTGTTGGAAATCTGGGAATTTGATAATTTCACCAAACAATTTATGTTTAGAAGGTTTATTTTCAAAACCAGATACAGAATAAATATGCTTATAGAAGATATCCATCTGTTTTTCACGCTTTTCCAAGAAAAGAAGGTTTTTATTATAAATGTAATCATCTGAAGAAGGATCGAGTTCATCTACCTTTTCATCGATCTTACAAATATCTTTGATATCAACCCATTGGAAAGCAGTCATTGTAATAACTACACCAGATACAACAAATGGTACAACTGAATAACTAGGTTGTAGTGTTGGAAGTACTGTAGTCATATAAATATTCTGCTGTTCTTTCTGTGTTTTCTTAGAAATATCAGTAGCTGTAATAGAATTTGTATCTTCAAGTTTAATGTTTCTAAGAACTTTAGCTACCTTAGCTGTACGAAGTTTGAAAGCTGTTTGTACACCATCACCACCAAAATAATTATGTTCACGTGGTTCTTCAGCAGCAGCTTTTTCAATAGCAGCTTCTACTTTTTCTTTTGTATCTTCAGAAGAATCGTCAACAATTTCAACTTCTTTATTATCGGAATTATCAACTTCTTCAGAATCTTCATAGTTATTATTGAATGTATCGATTACTTTTTCAGGTGTAAGTTCATCATCATCGATTTCACCAAGACGAGCTTCATTAGCTTTTCTGATTTCAATGTTTTCTTCACGAACACGCTGATCCATATCATCGGTGATTATTTCTTTTCCAAGCTGTGATTTTTCTTCTTCTTTTTCTTTAATAACTGCAGCTTCTGCAGCAGATACAACAGAAACTTCTTTTTCAACTTTAGGTTTAGAAACAACCTGTGGTTCAGGTTCTTTAATTTCCTCTTTAGGAGGTTCTTCTTCCTTAATTTCTTTTTCTTCAACAACTGGTTCGTTTTTAACTACAGTAGTTTCTTTTTGAATTGATGGTTGTTCCACATCCCAAGGAGCATCGTCATCAGGAGTGTCATCAACAGGACGTTTAGCTGTAATTTCGAGAGTAATATTTTTTATTTCAGGTTCAGCATTTGTAATTTTAGCATCTTTACTAAGATTATGTAATGCTTCTGAAGTAACAGGTGAAGCTTGTAATTCATCGATAGTTACACGTGGATAATCTTCTTTTTCTTCACTGACTACATCTTTAGATTCTTCCTTAGATTTAATCATCATTTCCATTTGAAGATTTTCGCGTTCGATATCAGCTTCGGATTTTGTAGGAATTGCTTCTTTAGGTACACTAGAAGCTTCCATCTTCTCAATGAAGTCTTTTTCAGTCTTCATTTCTTCAGATATCTTATCCATAGGATTATATTTCTCCTTATAAAAAAAGAAACTAGTTTGTAATTAACTAGTTTCTTTTCCATATTTTTTATAAAATATTATTAAAATGGTGAATCAGCAAATTCTTCTTCACCACCATAATTTGAAGAATTGTTATAACCACCAGATCTATTACCAGCACTGTGGAAGTTTTTGAAACAAGCGCTGATATATTTGGTGATTGTGCTAACAGCAGCATCCTGCATACGATAAATCATAGGAACCAGAGGATCCTGCAATTCTTTGTATGTTGTTACAAATTCATATGCTTCGATATCTGCATAATCAATCTTGAAATCGAGACTTGTCGAAGCTTCAATTTCACCTGATGGAACACGTGAATTAAATACAACTTCAATAGAATCATTCTTTTCAAGATCATGATATGAAAGACGAAGTCTTGGAATACCGTCATACATTTCTGTATCAATCATGAGATATCCTGTTGGAACTTCCTGTCCATCACGATAAGCTGATGTAGGAATCTTGTAAACTTCGTCAGACTGATAATTCTTACCAGCAGCATAAGCTTCACGACGTCTTCCCATAATACCTTCAAGAAGGCGAGCAGCATCATAAGCTTTTGCAGGTGAAAGATAACATGTGAGATCAAGTATATTTTCGGAAGTGATTCCACGTTTAAAACGAAGAGTCAATTTTCCATCATGATACATGATATTTACGAAAGCATAAGCTTTTCCATCGGCAGGTTTCTTGTAGCTGAAAAATGTCTTAGACATCTGAGCATACAAATGATATACCTGATTTGATTTATTTTCATTAGATTCAACTGCCATATAAGTTTTACTCCTTAACCCATTGACTGAGCTGGGTCACGCTGCTGATTTTCTGTGGAATTTTCCATAGATTTTTCCAAACGAGGTTCGTTAAGTCGACCATCCATTTGGTCACGAAGACTTTCATTACCACGGGCATGTTCTTCGTATTCTTTCATCTTATCTGAATTTGAATCGCACATAATTAAACTCCTTTAATATTATGCTTCTTTTTTATCTTCTGTCTTTTCAGCAGCTCTAATAGCAGCAATCTGAACTTCTTCACGATATCTCAAATCGAGAATATTCATAAGTGTTCCGAGAGCAGCATCAATATTTCCCATAGCACAAAGCTGTGTAGAAATGAGTGTGCGCTGTTCATATGTGTAATCTGACTGACCAGTTTTATCAATTTTTTCATTATCTGTAGTGAGTTTCTTATTCAAATTTTCTGTGATATTAAGAAACTTCTTATAATCGTCAGATTTGATAATGTTACGGATTTTTGTTCCAAGAGTTTCAAGTTCTTTGAGTGTATCATCACTTGAAAGTGAATCTACAACAGACTTTTCTTTAGTTTCAGCCATATTAGGCCTCCTTTCTTTATTATAAATATATAAATTTATCGTTCTAAATATCAAATTTTAATATCAGATATCTGAATTTCTTTAAATTTGATATTAAATTCATCAGCAAAATACTTTGCCTGTTCTATAATATAATCAAGATATTCCATTTCGAAATATTCTTGTTTAAACACTGGTTTTATTTTTAGAGAACGCATTCTCCATTTAACTAATGTTTCAACTTGTTTAGGATTATTACATCTATATAAGTGAAACAAATCGATAAAATAACCGACTGTTTCACTATTATTGTACTGCTTGAATCTTTTTAAAGCATTTGAAGTTATACCGAACTTAACTATATCTCTACCTTTAAATTTTACTTTAATAATGTAGAAATATTTTAATGTTTTAGATTCAACTGGAATTATTCTTTTTCTTCCAGGTTTCTTTTTAACTACTTCTGTTCCAAGAGATTTCTTTGCCATAGTTTATCATCCATGGACAAACGAGCTCTATCCGAATTCGAACTTTCAATTTGAGCTAATACTGTATTTGTAGCATTTGTAATAACATCAATCATGTTTTTGATATCTTTATTACTACAACCAAGATTTAACATAGCTTCTCTTTCAACGGTTTCAATCATATCATATTTAGCTATATCTCCACTAAGTTCAACATTATTCATAATGTCTTCTGTATCAATAGAGAATTCATTATAAAGATGATAGATTGGTTTTGTTATTCGAATTTCTCGTTCATTTCCTCCTTCTTTATATAAATAATCTAGAATTGCAAATTTTGTATCGAATGAATAGACTAAATAGAAATCTTCATCAATTTTAGCATTTATAATTTCTGCTTGTTTTTCACAAATACATAAAATTTCTTCAATGAAATCATGTTTTACATCATCGTTAAACTTAGCAAAGAAACCACATTTGGTAACATTGAATTCAAGATGTTTATTCGCCTTTTTCATTACAATTTCAATTTTTTCCAAACCAATATAAAGAAGTTTTTGAAATACATCATTTATAAAATCGTTTAAAGCTCTTGTCCTGTTGTTAATATATATCCCTGTTTTCACTTCATTATTTATAAAATTTTCAACAGAAGTCGAGCCATATGTATTACAGAATATTGTAGTTCTATTATCGACAAATTCATTAATATTTCCGCTTCGTTGTTTCTGCATATCCAATCGAGCGTCAATACTATTATAGAATTTAGGATTGAATGAATTGTTATAAATCTGATCTTTAAATTTAGGAAACTCACCTTTGTTATCGGCAAAGTTTATAATACCACAAGAACCTGAAACTGACAAATCACACATTGATAGACCCAGGTCAACATAGCTATTTTGACGACGAACTATATGACCTGTTTGAAATGCATATGTAGGTCTAATATATGCAATTTCTATAAAAGGTTCTATATTTTTAACAATAGCTTCCATATTTAAATCTTTAGGAAACTCAACATCACAGAAATAAACAGTTTTATTAAACATTCTAGAATCTCTATCAATATCAACTACAGAATAGTTTGTTATCAACGCTGCTATTTCTTGAACCTTTCTATCAGGTATCCCATTAATTCTTTCTATTTCTTTTATGAATAATTGAATAGTTCTTTTATAATCAATAAATCCTAATTCTTTTAAGTTATTTGATGGTTTAGTCTCTAACATATTTTCATTGAGTCTAATTCGATCAATAACTATTTCTCGCATATTCATAATATAATACCTCACTTTATTACATAGAAGTAATATATAAATAATAAAAAAATAAAATAATGTAAATTATAGGGAGTTATTACTCTCCCTATAATTTATTTACAAATATTTATTTTCGTTTTGTAGAAACTGGTGTAGAAATCAGTGGAATTTCTTTAATTACAACTTTATTAAACTGATGTTTAACATAATCGTAATTTTTATCCATAGCTTTCCTTTTGTTCTTATTATTGATATAAAGAATATATCTTACACCGAGATTAGCAGGAATCGGTTTAGATATGTAATCGTAATTATTAATAAACTCGACAAAAGCAAATCTTGAACTAATATTAAATTCCGAACCAACGTTCTTTTCTTTTCTAACATCAGTGTTTCTGTAAATCAGATGATGTATTTTAATTGAATATGGGATCTTTCCAGTTGTTTGTTTACAATTAGCAGCATAAGAATCGTATAGATCTGCTATATTCATTACAAAAGCCCATTTCCTTTTTCCATTAGAAAGAATCTTTTTATAGAAAAATACATCTCTTGCTTTCGGATCTTTATTAAAGAATTTACCATGATTAAAATTATGTTTAATAATTTTCTTAAGCATAATTTTGATATCTTTCTGCATATCTTTTTCCATAAAACAATAATCATATTTCTGACGGAAAATTTCCAAAGCCCATGAATTTGTTTCGAAGAAATTTACAATAAGTTGTGTAGATTTTTTAGATAATCTATGATACCATTTCATGACTACAGGAATTTCGATATACAAATTTTCAAAATAATCTGTAGCAATTATAGTATTAGCTTCTGGAAGTTTTTTACAAACTTTTCCATATATAGATGACATTTTCACTTTATACTTTTTATTTTCATTACTTACAGATTTTTTATTTGTCTGTTTAGAATAAGCTTGATATTGTTTACTATCAATCTTCTTAGAATGTTCTTTTCGGCTACGAGCCTTGCTTTTCGGATTAGAATACGATGACTTATCGGTTCGTCTTCCATTAGTTCTACTCATGTTCATTTCCTCCTAGAATCTTATGAGTGTACTTGTGCCCATTTTCTTAGTACTACTTCCTTCTGCTTGATATCTAGCTGGAGATAACAACAATGAAGAATACAATGATGTAATAGGCTGTAAATGTTTTTGAATCATTGAATCTGTACGGATAAATGGAATTACCCATTCTGGTAACTTCTTAGTATTACCATTTACTGGAATAGCAAATGCTTTCAGACCAAAACTAGAAAAATCCATACCTAAAGAATTAACTCTAAATACATTTTTTCTAATCTTTTCTTTTATATCATTGAACTTAGGATCAATTCGTTCCAAATCTTCTTCATTCATGAGATTTGTATCAAACATGTATACAGCATCTCCAGGAACGATGTAATCATCAGGATACAAAAGATTCCAAATACAACTTGCTCTTGCAGCTATAGTTCTTACAGGATCTTTGATATTGTTAATACCATTGTATCTTGTAAAAATACCAAAAGTTTTATCTCCTTCTTGAATAGATTTATCAATATGATCTTCAATCTCATGGACACCATGTAGAATGTTTACAGGATCATACTTATTGGCTCTTAGAACCATATTCTGAAGAAGATCAATGATATGTGTAGACACATATTCATTGAGACCAGATGAACCTAAAGAACGTCCAGTAATAGCTAACTGTGCTTCTTCAGGAATCATTTTTCCTTCCTGAATAGTCTGAATTCCTATATAATTTTTCTTTACAGGGAATAACAGAATAATTGGGAAGAAGAATTCATTTTTCATATACATAAAGAATCTGTCTTCAGGATGGAATGAATTACAACATTCTACATAATTATGGCAGCACTCATCGAGAAGTGTAGTAACCAAAGATACGAATATCATCGTCATTCTAATCTGTACATTCATATCATCCATAAGATTTTCTTTTCCATATATTTTCAATGTATTCAAAACTATTTCATAAAGTGACGGCATTGTTGAATCTGTATCTCCAACAACACAACACTTTCTTTTACGAGTCTTATACTTTTCAACACGATTATAATTAATAACAGTTGCGAAAGCAAAGATTTTCATATAATCTGTAAGTTGTTCCAGATCAGTTTTCATTCCTTCTGGAATTTCATAAGGATTGATAAATTCAATTCCATTTTCAATAAGTCTATCAACCAAATCGTAAACTTTCTTATTACGTCTGATTAATTCTACAGGATTGTTTGCATAATAAAAAGCTATGCGTTTCCAATCTGGCATCATTTCAAACATTAAGAAAGATGATTGTGTAAATTTATTAAGACTCTTTCTGATTCCAACAACATCTTTAGTCATAAGAATGAAACGAGTTCTACAATCTTCTGGAGTAGGAATATAATCAATAATTGAAAGTGCTTCTGGAGTAAATAATGATTCTTTGATTTTAAAAATCTGATTAATCCAAGTCATTACTTCATTTACATTTTCAAATGCAAAATTTCCAGCTAAAAATCTTTCAATTGTGAATACCTGTTCAGAAATAAAGTTACGAGCTTGTGCTGGAATGGATCCACCCATATCAATATTTGAAATGAATGAAGATTGCATTGTTGAAGCCCCGTAAATTGAGTTAGTATTAGCTTTTACCTTATTCTGTTTATTATTATATTCGCGGAAATCATCCATATTACCTGCATTTTTAGCTTCAAGCATTTTCTTCTTAAATACAGCACGAGAATCCATCCAATCGGTAATAATGAAATAACTTGCAGGGTTCCAATTCTCTGTTAAAGTACCATTTGCAAGAATATTCAATTTATCTTTTTCAATTTCCAACGGAATTGTATTTGGATCCCTTTCAAGTTGCCATTCATATCTATACAGATTCCTACAATGAGCTACTAATTTCTTTCCGGCTGTTTTACGTTCGACAATGTCATTCACGTAATTTTTAAGCCATTCGGCATTGATTTTTCCATTATAGGTTGTTTTAAGAGTTTCAAACACTTTCTGTTTATACTCATCAAGTAAAGTCATTTAAATTCTCCTATTATATTACACAATATTGTTTTCTAGTATTTAAATATATAAATAAAAAAAAAGAAAGCTATTAATTAAAATAGCCTTCTTTTTCATGTAGTTTAGAAATTACTACTAGATGTTTGATCTGGAAGAACTTTATCCAATATAACTTCTCCACCATAAATAATTCTATCCCAAGCAAGTTGGGATTTTTGAACATTTAAACGTTCCAATTCAAGTTCTTGCTGCCGTATCTGTTCACGTTCTTCGAATTCCGCTTTTCGAGCAGCTTCTCTTTCAGCAATGTGAACTTTTTCAGTTTCCAATCGACTTTTGTTCTGTTCTTTAATTTGTTCAATAAGATTATTAGCTATAGCTTCTCTAGCTTTGTTTTGTTGTTCTAATAAAGCTTTAAAACTTTCAGGATTAGTTTTAGCTAATTCTAATTCCTCGGGTTCAAGTTTCATTTGAAAACTATTTGTTTTTCGATCGAAAATAAATTTCATACAAAATTTCTCCTTATAATTATTATAATATTTAAGAACTCATGCGAATTCTTTACATTATAATAATATATAAATAAAAAAGAGAGGATTTATATCCTCTCTTTATCTTTAAAGATTTTCTGATAAAAACTTTTCGAAGTTTGATTCTCTAGCAGAATCTTCTTCTTTATTTTCATCAGAATCTAATTTTATAAATCGCTTAGCAATTATTTTTAAGCAATCTAATTTTTCTTTATCGAAGCCATTACAAATAACTTCAATATTTTCTCTTCCGTAAAGCATCATTCCACAATTTGCGATGTGCTTTAATCGGAAGCCTTCATCACCAACCAAATATTGACGATCGTTATATTCATTCAGATCGATACTATTTGATTTTTTAAGAAAGTTAAATCCTTCATTATCCGCAACAATTTCCCTTTCTATATCTCTTTTAATATCATCCGGTAAAGGATTAGACGGATGATCTAACAAACAGTGGCCTATTTCGTGTGAAAATGATAACCACGTGATCCTATCTGAAAGATGATCATAAGCATCACTATTCAATGATATTACATAATCATAACTTTCAGTTCCGTAATTATAAATACGAAACGCCATTGCACCTGTTGTCTGATACAATGATGCGAAGTATTTAAAATTTTTCCTATCTGTTGAATTGAAGAATGCTTCTCTCCAACTACAATAGGAATATTTGATTCTATGACCATCATTTGATACACATTCTGTATCATCTGATAGCATAGCCAGGTTCTGATAGAAAGTATTTTTAACTTTTCCTTTAAAAAGTTTTCTATCATTTTTCTTAATCATCTTGACACATTTTTTATTCTGTGCCAAGAAATCGTAGAATATTTTAAAAGCATGTTTAGTGCTTTTAATTTCTTCGTTTTCCATATTTACCACCTCATTATTATAATATACAAAATAACTAATTAATTTACAAAAAAAAGAGAGGGATTTGTTCCCTCTCTTTTTAACATGTATTCAGACCACAATGTACACCTGACTTGCCATATGATATACTCTATTACATTGTATAGTAATAGCATTGATATTTTCATATTTATGATATTTACTATTATAATGGTTTATAATCTTCGGTTGAATAGTTGCTTTTGTTCTCACAAAGTTTACAACGTAGTAAATATCACCGGTTTTCAGTTTTACAATTTTAAACATCAAGTTTTTTCCAGAATTTTTCATACGATATAATTCTGGATAATGATCTAAATAACCAATTTCGTTCAGAATAAATGCACCAGAACCATCTGGAACACATTCTAATTCTTCTTTAAGTAATTTTATTTCCATAAACTTATTTATCTCCTCATTTTTATAATATATAAATAAAACTAGGGAATATTTTTTCCCTAGTTCTAATTATTTATTTTTTATCATATTCAGATCTAATCATATTTCTTAATTTTTCAATTTTCAAATTATCCGTAAATATGTAAGTGTATTTATGAGCTATTTTATACATAGTGCGTTTCTTTTTATCTCTTTTAAGAGCACGAATCGTACTAGTTATACCAGCAGTTCCTTTGAAAATTATAGGATAAGTTTTAAGCTGCTCATAATTAATGATATTATCTTTATCATTTAATGATAACCAAATTTGAACGCCTTCAACTATTATTTTATGAGATAATTGTTTATTCATAATATAATTTATAAATTCTTCAGCCAAATCATAACATTTGTGTTCATTTCTATGTAATTTAGCATATTCGTTTTCTTTAAAGAATTCACAAATTATAGGATCTATTTTATTAAAATCTGAATCGGTAAACATATCTGGAGTCATAATATCATCCAATTGTATTAAACTACAATGATATTTTTTAGACAATTCTCCACCTAATGTAGTTTTACCAGAACCAGAAAAACCAGTTACAAATAAAATATTATAGTTACCATTTTCAAATTCTTTTAATTTATAACATTCATCATCAATTGTAAAAATTAAATTTTCATTAGATTCTTCAGCTTTATCTAAATCAGGATCTTCATGACCATTGTTACAGTCACCGAGTTGAAAATCTCCAACAGTTTCTACACCTTCATCCGGTCCAAAAAGACCTTGAGAACATGCGTAAACATTCATTTCAGTAGCAAATATTTTATCATTATTAATCATAACTATTTTCCTTATTTAGAAAAATCTAAAACAACCATATTTATTAACGATTGTGTTGTACCATGATGATCACCGCCCCAAGTTTTTTCATAATAAATTTTATTTGGTTCTAACTTAGGTTTATTTCCATCTTTCCATTGTTCATATTCTGTCATAGGAATATTCATTTTATTACAAGTATCTTCGACGACCTTATCAAATACTTTATCAAATTTAGTGGTATCCGAATCATCATAAGATTCATCCAATGTATATCGTTTTAAACCATCTAAACCAAATGAGTATTGTTGTACAAGAATTTCTACTTTTTCTTTATTTTGAATAGCTTTAGCAATATCTATACATTTATTCCATAAATGCGTAGATAATTCATTATATTGATCGCTATCATCTTCACAATCGTAAATAGCAATATAATGTTTAGGATCAATTTTACTTATTTCATTTTTTAGAATTGGAACAACAGTTTTGCCAAATTTATTAGCTAAATTCAATGTTCTAGTTATTTCATTTTGCAATCGTTTTAACTCGGGATGATTTTTTATTTGTTCGAAAGCAGCATCTTCAGCTTTTCTTTCTTCTTTATATTTTTCATAGCGTTGTTTAGATAATTCTTTTTCTTTTGCTTCTTTACGTTTTAATAAATATTTGTATAATGGTGTTTTTCTATAAAGAGGTAGAATTATATATGCTAAAAGACACCATGCTAAAGCCACAGCACCCAACCCAATTTGAATTTTTTCAAGTATATTAGATTCTTGCGACTGTTCATTATCTAAATATTTATCAAGATCTGGATCTCCAGTAGTTCCTGTTTCAGGATCATACCGTCGCTCAGCTAATCTTTTCAATTTTTCTTCTATAGTGAAAGATTCGCAAGAGAATATCTTATCATTATTAATCATTGTTGTACTCCATAAGCTTTTTTAAAAGCATCAATAAATATATTCCAACCAGGAAATCCTGGAAAACTTCTATCATCTAAATAATAATCAGCATAAATCTTTTTTGAAGGTTTAAAATTTATACTATCCGAATTATCATTAGCTTTTGTAACTTTAATACCATTAGCCAATAAAAATGCTAATGCTTGTTTAAGATATTCGCCATCTCTACAAGTCCATAAAATAATTTGAACTCCAAAAGATTGTAAAAACTTTATAGATTCGATAGCATTCGGTTTAACTTTACCAATTTTTGGAAAAGTATCATCGACAATTGTACCATCGAAATCTACAGCAAGTATCAGTTTATCACTAGGTTTATTAAAGTTACCAATAGAAAGGCCGGTAGGATTTAATATAGTTATAGGTTCAGTGTTCATAACTTCATATGAAAATAATCTATTATTATTGATCATCTTTGTCACCAAAATCTATATTACCGTAATCATTTCCAGAGAATTTAACCTCTAGACCAGCAGCTTTGCAGAAAACTTCTGTAGTATTAACTGCCTGTTTATTGTGAGTTCGAATATCCAAATCAGATAATCTAACATCACCAGTTGATACAATAGTATTCAACATTTGTTGTTTACTTATTTGATCATCTGCACGAGGACCAAGGAATTCTTTAAGAGCATTAGTTTGATTTGTTGCAGCTAACGCATAAGTCTGAACGTTTGTAGTAGAAGCAGTTTTATCTTCTTGTACAACCTGACCAGTCAATGGGTTAATATGATCACTACTATTAGAAATAGAGTTTTTATGTTGCAACATCTGCTGGAAGAATCGTCTAATTGGACAGTAAATAATTGGTACCTTTGTTAATGTACACATTGGTTTGCCTCTAGGATTTCTAAAAGGCATAAATACATATTCGAATAAACCGATCTTCCATTTATCAGCAATAGCTTTAATCTTTTCAAGAGTCATATTATCAGACTTTTTCTTTTCAAGTTGATTAATATCTATAAAAAGATTTAAATCATCCTGCTCTATATATTTCTTCATCAAATCAATGAATTGTTTATCTGACATTTTAGCAAAAGCTATTCTATAAGTATCAGCATTAAATCCTGAAGGATCAATATCATCCATTAATTTGTAAATATTTTCTTCATACTTTTTACGTATTTTTTTAAACTGTTCAGCAGAAACTTTCATTATATAATAATCCTCCTACCATAGTCATAGGCATAATTTATATAGTCGTAACTTTCGAGAGATTCATCCATTTCATTAAATTCATAACAAAAATAACGAATCTTTTCACAAGAATAATTATTAGTCATTATCTTAGCCAAATTATATTTTAAAGCATTTTCTTTATTATGAAAATGCTTAATTTTATTATCATCAGTTCTAAGATAATAACCCGATTTATCAGAATAAATCGAAAAGAAATAAGATTCAACTGATCTATCCCAATTACCACTATCTATTTGCAAGACATACGAATCTTGTTTTATGTGTTCTAAGGATAACATTGAATCTTTTAATTTATCAAATGAATTTTGGTTTTTATGCTTATTTGTAAAATCTTTAATAGTACTATAAGCGTATTTAGGTGTAAATTCATATGATTCGAAACTAAAAATTTTAGCCAAATTCATAATTGTTATCCCTAATGTTTAATCGTAATATATAGAAATGTCAATTTAGAAAAAAAAGAAGGATACTTAAATTTCTCCTTCTTTTTTAAAAATCATCAATTAATATGAAACTTTTACAGGTTTCAAACTATAGATGATTTTTCTAATCAAAGCCTTATAGAAATTCCATAAAACTTTGAAAAAGTTTTGAATAGCTTGTAAAAGAGTCTTTATTAAAGACTTTCTCTTATAATCATATTCAACAACCCAACCTAGTTCAGCATAAACTGCAAGTGGGTTTTTGATACCGGACAGATGATATTTTAACCATCCATCTGGTGCTTCTTCAGAGAGCTGTTCATTAACTCTCTTGAAGTAGTATTTGCAGAATTTTCTAAATTCTCTGCTATTTTTATAAACAGATTTAGAAAATCCTGTAAGGTCTTCTGAAGAAATTTTGTTGTATTCAGTCAACCCATTTTCCGTAATATCCTTGAAACGCTTTCCAAGGATATGAATCACTGGATATCCAAATGCCTTAGAAAACTCTAAGTATTCAGATCTTTTTACGATATTAGAACTCAATCTAACATCGTAATTTTTCAATAATGTTTTCAGGTTCTTTTTCATATTTACCATCTCATTATTATAATATACAAAAATAAACAATTAGTTTACAAAAAAGAACCTGAGATTTATTCAGGTTCTTAAATTGAAAATTATTTCAATTTCAGCAATTTACTCATTCGAAAGTTGCGTGTTATCACATATAATAGACATAATACATTTTGTTCTCGATTCGAACATTTGATAAGTTTTCTCATGTTCTATTTTAGATTTTTCAACTTCCATTTGTTGCAATTCAATTTCTTTTTCATGAACAAGTCTTTCAGCATCAATCGATTTTAATAAATCTCTTTTATAATTGATATAATTGGTAAATGCTTCCGGATTAGCTTTAGCAAGTTCTAATTCTTCTTTAGTCAATCCGATACCACTAATATTAGATGTTTTTAAATCATCCATAATAGTCTCCTTAATTATTATGATATTAAGAATTCATACAAATTCTTTACATTTTAATAATATATAAAACAAGAGGGAACAGATTCCCTCTCGTTTAATTATTTAGAAACCACCAGCTTCATCGTTACCAATACCTTGATTCAAACCATCATTAGTTGTTACTTTACCATCTGGTGTAACAATTATAGGTTTAAATTCAGTATTAACGATTTGATCATTAACTGATCTATTTACTCTGTTTTCAATAGCAGTTTTATTAGCTTCAGGTCTAAGATTCTGTGCAAGACGTATATATTTATCCAAACCGATACCAGGCATAAGTTGTTGATAAAGTTTTTGTTTAAATTTAAATCTTGTAGAATTAGTAACTTCGGTATCATCATCAGGATTAATAACAATACCAATAATATTCTCAATGTAAGATTGAACAGTTGAGAATAAGTTATTAGCGTTTTGCATATTCAAACTTTCAGGTGGAGCAAATCGTACAAGAATTTCTGAAAGAGAGAAATCTTTATTTCCATCTTTAATTTTCTTATACAATCCAGAACCAACAATAAGTAATTTGATAAATTTAGTAGCAATATTACCAAATACTCCCTGAAGTTTAATAAGATCAAAACGATATTCAGCATTTCTAGAAGCTGCTAATGAAGCAAAATCTTCTTCTTGATAAGGATTAGTAATAGTTACAGGACATTTAAGCTGTGTAACAATATCATTTTCCAATCTTTGTTCAAGATCATCCTGTTGATCTATGGTGTTATGCTGTGAAATATCTTCATATTCAAACAATTGTTCGCCATCATAAATTGGTACAACAATTGTTTCAGATAATGATGCTGATTTAAGAACTCTTGATAATGAAGTGAATGGAGATTCAACATTCAATTTACGAGTTGTTAAAGCATTTTCAATAGCTCTGATAGAATAACCAAAGTTTTTAGCTTTACCAACATTAACTGTAATCTTATCACGCTGTCCTGTACGAGTAAGACGAGTCATGATATTATTCATATTTACAAGAATCTTCTCATAACATGTGAACAAACAGTTTTTCATAAATGATTCAGGAATACCATTTCCATCCAAACCAGGTGTGAAATAACACATATATTTTTCAGGAATGTACATAATCTTAATACGATTCTGTACAATAGCTCCATCTCTAATAAGAGCCATGATAGTATCCATAAACGTTTCATCATCTTCAATATCATGTCTATGGATTTTTTGTTTAAGTACATTAAACATAATCTTTTTCATGATATTATTTCGACGAATAGCATCATCTCCAGCTACACCAACATCAAAACCTGCTATATCCAATCCTGCTCCAAGAGCCATTGAACCTGCACCTGTAATACCTACTGAAGGTAAGTCTGATACAGCAGCAATTCCACCCATAGGAACTCCCTGAACACCTGCTCCAAATGAACCAGATGTAGCTGGTGAAGGAGATATAGCAAAATCATTATTGATACCGAGATTGAGGAACATATCTGTAAAGTTACAGTTACGTTTATTTACAGATTCAACATTTCCTGTATATGGTGAAGTTTCAATAATATAATAACCTACATGTCTACCTGCAACAATTACAGGAATAACATCTTCAGCATCATATTCTTTAATCAAACAATCGTTTAATAAAGAATATTCATTAGGTGAAAAATCTTCTGTAAATTCATCAAGTACCGATTTAGGTCCATTATCGATTTCCATTCCATCTTTAACTATTGGATCTTGATCATAATTCTTATCACGTTCTTTAAGACGTTTTTCATCTTGAAGTCTAGCATTGAATGCTTTTAATCCAGCTTTAGGATTTTCATGATAAGCTGACATCTGCATAAGTCTACGGAAGTTATTAATAGAAACACCCATAGCTAATTCAGACTGATCGTAGAATTCGATATTACTATCGATTGTTTTGACAGCATTAAAGATTTGTTCCTTAAAGTGTTCAGACAATGAACCGTCAACTTTTACTTTATCTTGGAATTCACGGAATTTTTCATTAACTTCATTAACTTTTTCAGATTTATTAATTACGTTAGATCCGTAAATATCAAACAATCTTTCATTTCTAACACGCTCAATATTATTGGAAACATCTTCAATACCACGAGCCATATATTCGTTAAGATCTTCTTTTGATACAAATTTATCAATTACTGAATCTCTTAAATCTGTATAATTCTTCACATTAAATGATATTTTTTCTTCACCGTCTACAGATTCTGTAGACATGATTTTATATTTAGGATCATTGAAATTAGGAATTAAACGATGTTCCCTAGAATGATAATCTGAAATAACATCTTCATAAGCTTCTGTAGAATTAGCAGAAGTTCTGAACTTATAGTCTGCATATTTTTGTGAAAAATTACGCATACTAATTTTAGCCATTTCCATAATATCTGTGTATGGGAAAACAACTACAGGTTTAGCACCTTCGATAAGAGCAGTACGTAAATATCTAGGAAGCCTGTCTTCAATACAATATCTATCAAGAATTTCTTTTTCAATACGTTCATTGATAGGGTTTTCAGACAATACTGAAGGATCGTTATCATCAGGATTTAATGTACTAGGAACATATACATTTGAAATGGAACGTTTAGTAATTTCATTAATTGCTAATATATCCCTAGCTTTCATATCAGCACATCTATAAACTGTTGGAATAAGACGTGCTACATTACGATATTCTGAAACAAGATTACGATATGATGAAAAAATAGAAGCGTGGAAATTATAAGTTTCCAAATCTTCTTTATTATCATTATCACTGTAAACCATACGGAAACCATCTCTTGTAGTTGGATCTCCGTACATTCCGCCGAAATTTCTATTCAAAGATGTATCATATGAATCAGCTATAAATGTTTCTTTAGTAAGATTTTGAAGCTGTTTCATGGTATTAAATACATAATTAGGATCATCCTCATCAGTATTTTTTAAACTCTTAGATACCATCTTTTCAATTCGATCAAGTTGATTTCTATTATCTTGAACGAACTGTGGTGTCAATCCTAAATGATCTGCATAAATACTAAGATTAGCATCATTATTTAGAATATCTAAATTGCTATTATTACTTTTAGGCATCTGTCAAACTCCTATTTAGCTACTGGTTTTGGAATCATATATGTTAAACCGTAAATACCATGTGGAATAACATTAGGGAATTCACGCATAACATTTCCATTTATACCAACAACATTTGAAATTTCTTTCATATGTTTGTAAACGTCTTCATTACCTTCTTGTGTAAATACACCTTGTGTAGAAATCTGGTCACCATCGTAATCCGCACCCATCGCAGCAAGATATGTTGAGAACATACGCATTGTATCTGTAAACATACCTTCAATATCTTCTGATGTTTTGTAATTCAAAATAGGATAACGTGGATATAATACACCATTAAAAAAAACAGAAGTATATTCATTACAAGGAATAATATTCATAAGACCACAATAAGTATTATTATATGTGGTCAACGGATATCGTGTATTATAAATAGATTTGTTTTTAATATTATCCATAGCTACAATATAAAGTAATTCACAATATGTAAGTTCTCTATATGAACTAGGATTTTCTTCATCTTCTGTAATATCTGTTGAAAAAGATGGTTTACCATCAACAACATTCATACGAACTGTTAATGGAATTCTAAATCCATTTTCACCTTTAAGTGTTACTTTTTCTACACGATAATATTTAGATTTTTTATAGTTGTCTAAAACATTCCTAATCGAATCTGTTGTAAATTCATCAATCCATGTACTATCAAGTGGAGCTTCGATCAATTTCTTTTGTTCAAAATCATAATAATTGATAGATATTCTACCAGATACATAATTTTGAATCCATCTTGAAACGCCAAAAATCATAAAAGGAGCAAAAATATTTGCTGCTGTAGCTAATGGTGTTGAAGAGTGGAAGAAATCTGCTTCACACTGTGTATAGTGTTCTGTATTAAAATCTGGTGGAGAAATAACCAAACGAGCACCATAGTCTGTTGCTTTACCAACTACAAATTTATTAGCAAAACCATCAGCACCACCAATCTTTTTCATATAAAATTCATAAATCTCATAAAGAGCATCTTGCATTTTTACATGAGAGATTGAACGTTTTGGTTCATTTGGATCGTCCATGAATGAAATATCATCAAGATTTTTAATAATATCAGCTAAACGTAATATCTTAGCATATAACTGATTTATAATATTTCTTTTAGAACTTCCATCAGATGAATATTTAACATCACGATACCAAGCTGGCATTATTAATAATTTGTCCCAGAAAATTTCATCTACGGTATAAGCTTTTAACCACTTTCTACGTGTTTTAGCAGCTTTACTCATATCATTTGTAATTCTCCAAGAAATATAAGGCCATGCTTCTTTCAACCAAGTAATTCCTGTACCAGTATTTTTATAAACTGCATCAGCTGGAACAGTTTCACTAGGATCAATTTTAGTAAGTTCACCAGTTTTATCGACATAGTATCTTCCGATACCAAGTTTCATATCATTTGCTATGCCTTTTTTCAATCGTTTTAAAACATAAAAAGCATGAGGATTCATAAATACATCATTTAGTCTTACCCATCCCCATTTGGTTTTACGATCTTCTGTACCAGGAGCACCAAATATTTCTTCAGAAAACATTCCTTCAGGATGTAATTCTGATGTACTAGGAACGAAGTATAAAGTTGATGTTACTTCTTTCCAATTATTAATTTCTATATCTTTATTAGGATTAACTAGGTTAATCGACATTGAATCTAACATATAGTTACCTCTGTAAGTATATAAATTTGTCTTTGAATAATAAAGAAAAACTGAGGCTAAAATGCCTCAGTTTATCATTTTATCGATACGACATACATATTTCAGATTCATCACCAGCATAATATGTATTAGAATTTTCAGTTTTATATGATCCTAAGTTAGGATTATCAGCAGCATCTGTATAAGTTATACCAGTACCATCACCAATAAGAATAGCTAACCAGGTTCGTTTGTTATAATGTGTTGCTCCAACAAATTCCACTACAGATATGTCTGGATCTATAAATCTTTCATCATCCTTAGGATTTTCTAAATCAGGATAAGTTGTATTAAAATATTCAACTTGTCTATCTTTTTCATCATAAATATAATACATTTTTATAGAAAAATTAGACGGATTATTTATACAATCAGTAATTACATCGGAAGCACTAAAATTAAAATCCTTAGCATTCAATCTTGTTTCTTCTTTTGTTATAGGATTTATATATCTTATAGCGAATCGTTTCCAGAAAGTTCTATCATTAACAGCTAAAATTGTATTAATTCTAGATTTATCCTGTTGTTTAATAGAAACTTTTATAAAGTATATATCTTCACGAAGTTTAGTAACTTTAAATATATTATCATTGAATATATTCGTAGGTTTAGTTTTTCGCAAAGATCTAGCGATAGGAATGAAAAACTTTGAATTAGAAACTAATTTAGAGAATTTAGAAATATTAGCTACAGTCTCAGATGATGGACCACTCATTTCTTTAACCCTATAAGCAAATTGAGATGCACCGTTTTTAATAAGTAATGATTTAGCTTTTTCTTCAGTCATAGTTTTCAAATCAACTATAGGATTAAATATATTTATTGGTTTTTTAACAGGTTTATTAGAACCGTCGTAGGTAGTTATAATTTCAGTAGTTCGTTTTTCATAAACTATCCCATCATAGGAATTTTCTAAAATAACAGATTTAGAAAAATCTACTGGGAAATTAAAAAGATTATAACTGAAATCATTAACAGTGTTTTTTAAACGTTCATAATCAAAAATACCCATAATTAACTCCTATTTAATAGCTTCCTCAATAGGAGAAACAATATCTTTCTTATTTTCACCACGAGTGTGTTCCATAGCAACAGTGATACCATATTTAGGATCCCATGAAGTTAATGATGTGAATCCTGATGTATATTTAGGAATATGTTCATAGTTAATCATAGTTCCATTTTTTATTCCAGCAGCATAATATTTTTCATAAACATTTCTAAATAAAACTGTATAATCTTTAGGATCTCTTGTAAGATTCATACAAATTAATTCAAATGTTGCTAAGTTAGATTCAAGATCTCCAGATCCATTAATAGCTGCACATTTTTGCCATAATATAGCCAATTCTTCATAAGTAATTGTTTTAGGCATGTGTGCTTTAAGAAGAATATCAATGTATTTATCTGAAACATCCAAATCTTGTACAATATTAACGTTTACAATAAATGTATCACCCTTTAAGAAAATTAAATCTATAGATTTTTCTTTTTTCAAAGTTTCATTTTCAACTTCTTCTATAATTTGAATAGAATCATTTATATGAGAAGGTTTCATAATAATATTTGCTGGGAGTTTCATTGTAAACTTATGAGAATATTTAGTCAAATCATCTTCATCAGGATCATCAAAAATCAATCCTTCAAAAATTCCCATTGTTTCTACAACAGTTTGATTTACTCTAGTTACTCCACTTTCATAAAAATAAGGAGGAATTCTTACAATAAGACGTTCACCATTAAATGTTAATGATCCGTCAGATTCTTCTTTAAAATATTTATCGTAAAGACTATTTAATTCATTAGCCATATTAAGTCTCCTTTAGGATATATTAAAATGTCAACCTTAAAAGAAAATAAAATAAGATATCGTTGGCATTTGATAGCCAACGATACCATTTAATTAACGTCTATTTCTTCTAGATTTTTTCTTAGAAGATTTATTGATCTGTGGTACAAAATCACATTCTTCAATAATGCGCTCAGCACCTTTCTTAACATCTGAAAGATTATAATGGATAAACTGAATAAGTTCTGTACAATCCTTAATGTAAGTACGACGTGTTTCAATAAGATTTACATTCTTCAAAAGAATATCATCGTTTTTATTTCCGATAATATATGTAAACTTATCTTTAAGAAGATTTTCTGCAAGATCATACAAACCATCTCCAGAAACATTCTGATCTTCACCTTCAGTAATAAGTTTCTGACGATAACCAAGTTCATGCTGACAAATAAAGTTACTCATAACTGTTGAGAACATGATATTCTGTGTTTCACCATTATAACCAGCTTCATATAAGAAACCGTTCATAGAAGTGATAAGTTCACCAACCATAAACATGTAATAATCTTCAACAAGTCCGCAGAGAACATTGAATGTGCTTACACGTTTCTTATCAGCATCAATTTTATCAGATTTAATAGTTGTGTTGAGATTATAAAATAGATAATATCTTTCATATTTCTGAAGATACTTATAAATAACAGCCCAGCTTGAGAAATTCTGTTTTGTAACATTTTCAGGAATAAGTTCAGCAATATCCATCATTACTTTTTCACTGTTAGACCAATCATAATTTGGATCAGAAGCAATTTTCTTTGTAAACGGATCTTTCTGAATAATATCCATAGCAAGTTTCATACCGTTTTCAGCTACAGTAGGATCAAGAAGAAGATCGATAGTATCATCAATCCAATTAGCAAGTTCCTTCAATTCAGTATCAAACAAGTTATTAGGATTCATTCTTGAAGAAATTTTTTCTTCTTCTTCAGGTGTCATTTCCCATTCTTTTACAGACGCAATACTTGTATTGAATTTTTTGAGAGCCCAAACCATTGGTAATCTCATAAATTCAAAAGTCTTCATATCTGAAGTAAGAACTTTTTCAATAGTAAGTTTATCGAAATCAAGTTTTCCCTGACGAATATAAACACGAACTGCTTCAGCAAAATCATCAAGATGTGAATTGTAAAATTTAGATCCAAACAAGTTGTATTTCATACTAACTTCAGATTTAATTCTATCACGTTCGATGATATTGTGGAAAAGAGGAGCAATATACATTTTATTAAGAAGTTCATCCATAATAAACTGTGTATTATCAATCTTATGACGTTCATCAGAAGATGGTCTCCAAGAATTGCTAAGACGATACTTCTTTACAATGTAATCACTACAAGCTTTAAGTGTTACAGCTTTAATCAAATCTTCAGCAATACGAGATTCCTTGAATTCTTTATCAAGTTTCCTACCATCCTGCTGAATAGATGCAAGAATAATACGAGAATTTTCTTTAGATTTACTAAGAGAATCGTAATATTCTTTATCATCTTCTGTAGCTTCACCAGAATCTACAAGCTTCTTAACTTCAAGATAGTTTTCGATATCTGCGTGAGCAATACGAATATATGTTTCTACAGCTTCACGATCGATAAAACCTTCAGAAATAGTACAGAAAACATCAAGTTCTTCTTTAGAAACTTTTGGGAAATTCTTTTCTTCATCTTCGAATTCAATCTTATCCCAATCAATTTCAGCTTCTTTAGAATGCTTTTCAAGATATTCTTTTGCTTCTGCATCAATTTTATCGATATCTTCTTTTTTCATAGCATTATCTACAATTTCTTCTGTAGATATATCTGTAGCATCTTCTTCAGTTTTTTCTACAGCAATTTCTGTAGGTTTTGATTCTTTAAATGCCATTTCGTCAAGAGTTACTAATGTTTCATTTGCACCTCTTGGTCTTGGTCTTGGTGGCACGGAATCTTTCGGAAGATTCCCTTCAGTTTCAATTACAGCTTCTTTAGAAAATTTAGTTGTCTCTTCAGAAAGCAGTTCATTAGTTTCTTTTTCTTCAGCCATATATGACTCCTATTATTTAGTACTAAATATATAAAAATGTAAGCTAATAATTAAAAATATAAATGTAGGAGAATGAATCTCCTACATTATAAAATATTTAATTTTCTAGCAAATCGATCATACCTTGATATCTATTCTTGGTATTTTCCATTTCTTGTCTAGCTTTTTCATATTCTTTTATTTTAGAATCCAACTCAGCAAGTTTAGTATTATAATTTGCTTCCTTGATACGAGCAGCATTATCCAAATCAATCATTCTTTTTCGGAACGATTTATAGGTAGATTCTCTAGCAGTATCAAGTACATCGTATTCTTCTTTTGTGATATATAAATCAGAATAATCACTTTCAACTTCTGTATCAAGATTAGAAAATTCAATAAGACCTTTTATACGATTCAATAACTCAGTTTTAGTCTTTGCTATAAATTCGTCTCTATCTATTTCAGTACTAAATTTCCTTACTATAGGATAGATATTAAAGCTTATTTTAGAAACCTTAATATATTCTTCACTTTTATCAAAATCTATTAAAGATTCTGGAATAAATACTTTTTCTTCAGTGTAAGAATAAGGTTCTAATGAATCTACTACCAATCCGATATAGATAGTTGTTTCCGGTTTAATAGCCGAATAATAACTGGTAAGACCTAAACCAACAGGTTCAAAATAAGTTTTATAGATATTATAGTCATCATCATTGTTACTAACCACATTATCTATATTAGTCTTACCAATTATTCGTATATTTGATTTATATCCACCGTACAAACTATTTAAGTAAATAGCATAACTTTTACCATATTCAAGTTTTTCAATCATAGTGGAATCACCTCACAAATTATACTTCTACATAATTAAAAGATTTAGCAAAAGCTTTACCTTTATGAGCGATAACTGTAAAGTTAACATTGTTGATAATAAACTTAGCAACGTTTTTCTTATAACCACTAGTCTGTAAATCACTATCGGCATTTCTATCGATTTCATAATCAATCTTAACACCAGCAATTGATGAATAGTATCTTGCGTTATTATCATTAGTGAACATTGCTTCCATAAGCTTAATAAGAACAATCTGTAACTTATCAGCATAATTAAATGTGTTCATATTAGATTGATTATAATTGAAAATCTTAGTTTCATAATTAGCGAAACCTGAAAGACTTGTAAGCGGTCTAGCATCTGTTGTACCGAAAGCTGTACAGATCAAAGGCATTGGATATCTTAAATCTAAGCTATTCTGACCAGAAGTTTCCTGTCCATTAAGTGAACCGATGTGAATAAATTCAAGAGGAAGATTTTTCTGTTTTTCTCCAGAAGATACAAGAGAAGCTCTTCCGTTTGAAGCGTATTCGAACAAACTGAATACACCATTAAGATTTTTAATCTGATCATGAGCATCTTCGATATTAGCTGTCCCAAAATAGTTATTAGGATCGAATCTATCACCAAGACTATTAATCAGTGTATTAGTTGGAATAATATAAACTTCTGTTGTAGTGAACAATTCAGGATACATCTTAGATAAGAACATATCGAGATCTGTATCACTATGTCCAATATAAGTAATATTTCCATCATCATCGTATTGCATTGGATGACAATGACCACTTGTATGAAGACGTTTAATATAATCCTTTACAGCAGTAATCTGTTGTGCTAATGTAGGAGCCTGTGCTTCACTACCATAGAAAATATAGAATTTCTGCATAATGGAATGATGTACAGCATCCCAAATTAAATTCTTTCTGTTTTTAGAATCAATAGTAGGTGTAACACGTAAAGTCTGGAACTCTTGATAATATTTATAAGTTCCATCCTTCATAATATTTGTAATAGCCTGGATTATATTTTTCTGGAATTCAGATTGAGATGTAACGAAATTGTTTTTAAGTGTTGTTGATTCAGATGCAACATTAGCATAATCGTTATCATAAATTCCATAGTTATCATCAGCTGCACCTTTAGCACCATCCATATCTTCATCATTATATGTGTATACAGCATATTGTGCTACACTAGATGAATTAATGAATGCATCAGGATCGAGATAACAAACAATTACCCAAGTCTTAGAAATAGTTTCAGTATAATTAGCTCTTACTTCAAAAGAGAATTTCTTAATACGTCCTTCTTTAGATGAAGGTTCAAAGTTAGCAGTTCCGTAAACATACTGAAGATTAAGAACTTCAGAGTTATAGAACATTTCCTGTTCTTCATCAACAGAAAGAGTTTCACCATCAGCGTGACGAAGAGTATCATCTCCAGTCATTTCCTTCCAACGGAAAGGATTGTATTTAATTGTACCATTAGCAATAACTTCCTCACCAGATTCATATCTAGTCTGGAAATGTTTACTATTATCTGTACATTTACCAATGAAAAGTGAAATAAATCTTCCAATTTCAGATTCAGTGTCGAGATCACGTTTCATAGCGGCTACAGTATCAGAACTACCGTACCAAGATGAAAGTTTTTCATCAGAAGCATTTCTAATAAACGATGGATATTTAAGTGAACTATCAACATACATATTGATAATTTCAGATTCATACTTCTTAATGAATTCACAAATAGTATAAATCTTCTGCCAGAAAATATGTTCAAGAGGATAAATATTATTTTCGTATTTTCCGCCAGATTTAAATAATTTTACATTTTCTAATGTATAAGTTTTACCATTGAAAGTTGTATAGTTAGGATCAATATGATCAACAAAACGTGTTGGTTCAGTAACCTCATTAGACATTACCTTACCATTATCGAGAATAATAGATGATAGATATTCTTGAGATCTATCATTGCGGATATTAAGTCCTGTTCTTTCACTTTTGGCCGAAATACCATTTGATGAATCGCTGTACAAGCTATACAAATTATCAATCTGTTTAGGATTAGTAGTTCTAATCAATATATCTTTAATACTTGTATCAAAGATAGCTGTTTGTGCGAATGTTCCATCACCAGTATTATCATATCCAAATTTATCAGAAACTACCTGATCAATAGGATAATCTTTGGAACCTTTAACGTAAAAGAAGAATTTTGCTGTATTAGCTAATGATGTACCAGTAGCATCAATTATATTCTGAGCCATAAAATTACTCCTTAATTACAATGTATATAATAATGTTTTCGATGAAAAAAAAGAGGGAACTATTAAAGTTCCCTTCTAGCAACTAATCTAATAAACAATTATGTATTAGTTTGTTTATTATTATTCTGTTGATCTTGTAATAAATCATCACCTTTTACAAATGAATCAGCTATAGAACTAAAAGATTCTATAAATGATTTAAGTTTAGAAGAAGCTTCGAGACATTTGTTAGCTAAATTAAAATAATTAGTCATTTCATCATAAGCTATTGAAAATTTATAAAATTTACTATCAAAATCTCCAACCATTTTAATAAATGTTTCTTCAGAAATTTTTCCTTCAGAAAAAGATTTTAAAAGAAATTCTTGTGTTAGTTTTCTATCATTTAATACAGTTTCGAAAACATCCATAATTTTTCTCCTTTAAATGTTATTAGAATTTATACAAATTCTATTCATTATAATGATATATAAAAGAAAAAAAAGAGGGAACTATTAAAGTTCCCTCTTTAGTACTTAAGATAACTTAAGGATTAGAACAGATCAGCAAGCTGTTCATTAGACATAGTCTTTGCACCAAAAGCATCCTGAAGTGCAGCGGCATCTTCTTTTACAGATGAGAAACCTACTGATTCAGATTTAAGAACTTCTGCTTTCTTTTCGTTTGATTCTGTCAAACGACGAAGATTTGCACGGAGATCTTCAACTACAGCATTCAATGAAGTGAAACCAAAGAATCCAATCATAGATTCTTCAATGAGATCTTTAGAAATAGAATCTACTCCATTGATACTCATCTTATCAATTTCAAAGAATACAGACATGATGTCGCGAGACATAATGTCATAGTTTGTACGAATCTGCTTAGCAGCTTTTTCTTCTGCACCATCTTCAGTAAACTTAAGCATTTCAACAATACGTTTACAAGACTGTCCCTGTGGAATTGTGAACTGGAATTTGTTTTCATTGCTGATTGAAAGGAATGCTGAACATCCAGGGATACGAAGTGTGTTTACTTTATCCTGAAGATCCATACATTTCAATGATGAGTTCATTTCAATTCCAAGGAATTTGAGAATAGGCATAGTAATTCTCGCATTGATGATACGATACATTTCATCAGTATTTGTATATTTAACTGATGAAGGCAAATTGTTATCAGCGATGAAGAAGTTAGCCAATCCCTTATCAATTGCATTCTGGATATCAACGAAACATTCAATTGTATTCTGAAGATTCTGCTGACCTGCTGATACAGAACATTTTGGAACAAGACCGATTACAACTGGACGTGGAACTGTATTGGTGAGATCATCAATTACATATTCCTTTCCATTGTATGAGAACTTCTCAGCCTTATTAACATAGTTAGTAAGGTAAGTTGTTAACATAGGTCCAATTCCAGAACCAGTACCACCATCAGCTGAGAAACAGTTGATAATGATTGTCTGTACTTCAGGATGGAACAGAACTTCTTCATAATAAGCTACGAATGTCTGAAGAGCATCGAATTTCTGTCCCTGGAAATCTGCAGAATATCCTTTGAAGTATGCTTTTGCACGGTTTCTGTTTTTACCAGCACCATCAGCATTAGCACCTCCGATCTTGAATTTCTGAGCATCAGGAAGGTTCAACTGATCAAGATCCTGATCACTTGTGTTAACAGCAATCAGGTATGGGTTATTTGGTAAACAACTCTTAAGAGTCATACCAATGTTAGCTCCACCCTGACCTTCGGTAATGATTACGAATCTTACCTTCTGTCTTGCCTTAGCCTGTGAGATTACAGGTTCTTCATTTCCAGCTGCAGCTGATTTTACATTTTCTTCTGCCATATTTATTGGCCTCCTTAATACGTATTATGTGAAAAATATATAAGTATTTTAGTTTTTAATAAACATAAAAGGTGCGAATTAACGCACCTTTTTATTAGAAAATTTTAAATAAGTAATGACCTAATAACCAGAATCCGACTGATGCTAAATCAATACCTGTACCAATTAATATTTTTTCAACATCTTTATTCATTATTCCAGTAGTCGCAATTCCAGTACCAACACCAATTCCAGTACCACTAATACCGAAACCTATTATTGCATTATTAAATGAACGTTCTAATCTAACTACTTGTTTTTCTGCAAATTCAGCTCTCTCTAAAGCTTCACCAAATAATAAATTAGTATTATGTTCATCTTCATTATTAGAAACTAAAGCAGCTTCAATCTGTTTATTTTCTTCAACTACTTCATTCAGTTTCTGTGTTATTGTATCCACATGTTGTTGCAATAACATTGATTGTTCTTTCCATTGTGTCGCAGAGTCCAAGGACTCCTTCAGTGTAGATTTTATTGTATTCGAGTACGTCAAGGTTAGCTCCCTCAATTCGCTTACTGTATTCAGCTGATTGTTGAGCATAGTCTTCACTACATCGTTTGATTTCTGTTGCGATGGAATCAAGTTTACCGTTGGAAATGGTGAGATCTGAAATAAGTTTATCTCGTTCGCTTGTAAGCCGTTCTTTTTCAGATTTAAGAGTGGAAATGTCAGATTTGAGGCTCCTGATGGTTTCTGAAGCTCTCCCATCTGTTGATTTTGTCGCAATCCTATATCCGATTCCGATTCCTGCGCCAAGCAAGGCACAAGTACAACAAAAAATAATAACAATACGAATAATGATTTTTTTAATAGATTCTTCATTCACGATTTACTCCTTTCTTTAAAGAATATATTAATTTGTCATAGGTCGACATATTAATATAAAATCTAAACCAAATTAAGGAGTATTTCCTATGATAAATAATTTTTATATAACAAAAGATGATATTAAAGATCCAAAAGATCAATGGTTCAGTCTTTATGATCCAGAATTAACAGCTGACATTATGAACGGTAAGAATACAATTATGGATTTGTTACATGCTATTGAAGATTTTAATGGTAATAAACCAAGAAATAAACGAATAATGTATTCGGTATATGTTAACGGATTTAATTTACCAATATTTGTAGCTAAAGCTAAATTCATAGGTGAGGATTTCATCTATTTCTATGCATACAATAATAATGGTGCATTGTATGTTACACAGAATAACAATAAACCAAATTTTATTGATGGTGTCTCAACATATTTAGTTAAAATCAACCAAATCACTGCTGTAAACTTTGGTTCTTTCAACAAAGAGGAATGTCCGTTCTTGAATAAAGAGAAATCTAATACTATTTCAGAAGATAAAATGTTATCTTTACTGACTGATGAGATAGCATCTTTCAATGCTTCTATAAGTTCGGGTGAATACAGAACTGCTATAAATCATTTCTGTATGTTTATGAAAAATAATAAAATCAACTCATATGATTTTAATTATAATAGTGCAGCATTCAATAAATACATTATTCTTTGCGGTTCTTATATGTCTCTTATCAAAGATATAGTTGGTCGCCATGATGATCCAACAATAAATGTCAACGATCCTAAAGTTCCTAATAAGATGTATTTCTTTGAAAATAAAGCTGCTATGGAAGAATTTGTTAAAACCGCTGAACATTCTAGAATGAATATTACTATTAATAATACATTCTATGAAGACGATATTAGCACTTTCAAATCTATCATCAATCCAAATCATTAATCAATATTTATTAAAAAATAAAAGATGGAGCAAAGAGCTCCATCTTTAATATTTATTGCCAACCAAATTCACCATTTTCATCAGAGTTTTCAAAATCTTTAGAAGCAAAATCGGTATCATGATACCATTTGTATTCTGGAGATTCTGGATCTGCTGCAGGATCGATAATAGAATTAGGACCTTCTACATCAGAATTAACTTCATCAGAAGATAATGATTTACCACTTACTAAGAAATGTGATTTATTAGCTCGTAATGTAGCAAAATATTTTATTCGGTTATCAAATGATAATCTTAAAGATAGAATACTACCCATTCCATTACCATATACACCATTGGCTAAATTATTAAACCAATCGTTTAATGATAGTTTTGTATTGATTTCTCCACCATTTAACAATACTTGATACCAGTTTAAATCTTCTGGTTCTGTAGGGAATAAATTATTTTCAACAGACATATCTCCAGGATAACTAGTGATAAAATCTTTAGTCATATCATCATTAAAATCTTCACTGGTAACATCATCAAACATTTCGGTAGCAGTTTTATAATTAGTCAAATCTGTAAATAATGTGGAACTCATTAATGATGTTTGACAGCTTTCTTGAGTTTTTAAAGATGCATCAGTTACACCATTTAATAATTCATCAACAGTATAAGTGAAAGATAAATCTTCATTTTTACTAGACAATAAATCAATAATTCCTTCATTGATTGTTGTTGATGAAGATTCCATCAGATTTTTAGCCAGTTTACTAAGTTCATAATATGATAATTGAGATATATAAGCATCTATATCGAAAGCAGCAGTTTTTGCAAGAGAATCATAATCAAAAATTGTTTTATCACGATAAGTTCCAAAATAAACACAATTATGATGTTTATCATAAGCCATACTTCCAATATCACCATCATGATATGCTGAAGTATCAGCATATTGATAATTTATACCATCATTGGTAGATTTAAACAATCCATATCCATTTTTAACATATTTATTTCCAGAAGATTTATTTGCAAATAATGTAATACTTTTAGCTTTAACTATTTGATAATCAAATAATAAATCAGCTTTAGTAATATCACCAGTTGTTAAATTAGAATAGTTCATCAATTTATAAACTGATTCACCATTCTTAAATAAAATAACACCGTAATTTTTATTTTGAATATAGATATTATTATCATTTGGATCAGATATATTTTCCCAACCGTAATCGCTTTGTTTTACAACTAATGAATCATCAGAAGGTGTTTCATCATCTATATCTTTAAAATAAGAATCAAGTATTGAAATGCTTACAGAAGAAGATGTTATGGTAATAGTGATGAAATCTAACGATTTATTTGGATAGATTACGATTACCGGTTTTTTAGAAGATGAAATATTAATAGGATTTATTACTTCTACACTAGTAATAGTATCAGCTATTTCCGAACGAATCAAATACATTATTTCTGTATCATTCTTATAAGGAATGAAATACAATTCTTTAGTAGTTGAACCGGTTCTTGTTAAGATTGTATAAATTCCATCATCGGTATCGTGTACATAATCTACATTATAAGTATCTAAAGGATATGTAGGATTGGAAATTTCTACTTCATTACTAAAACTAAACAATTCTCTTGATAACAAAACACTAGTGGATGTAATAGTTATCGGTGCTTTAGCTGCCATAACTTTAGATACAAATTTAGAATTGTCTCCAACACCTATAACTTTCATGTTATCATAAATATAACATGGGTTATTTCCACTTGCAAATGAATAAGTCTTACCCAATGTTAATGTTCTAGAACCTGTAAGTTGACCTGTTGTTATATCTACCTGTGCAAGAGCTAGCAAATGAACAATTCCGATATTAGTACTGAATAAAGCACCATACACATTCATAGGTGTAGGAACTATTGTAGTAGATTGACTTGATCCTCCACTACCAGAAGATGATTGTGAAGTATCTACTGGCCGTTGAACGTTAACAATTGTTCCTGTCACAACAGGTTTAACTCTAGTTATAGTAGAAACATTATCTGGTAAATCACAAGTATTAACATAAATACCACCAGCATCAAAATAACCTATTCCAGATTTTGAATCTTTTGGACAAACAAGTAAAGAATTATCTTCCAATTTCACAAAATAATGATCACTTCCTGTACTAGATAATCTAGAACATGTTGTAGTATTTAGTGTTGTATAATAACATCCTTTATTCTTTTTAGATGTTATGATTAATAATTTGTGTGATACGTCTATTTTAAATGAATAATCTTTAGGATTATCAGTAAAACCAGACACACCTATTACTCTATTATTAGTCTGATCATATACATACAATGACTCTGAAATAGAGTTTTTATTAGTATCCATATCATTCAAACCAAAGTATACAACACCATGATTATCAAATGTAATTACAAAGAATTCTCTATCTGTGATTTTTGTTCCAGAATTAGAAATAACGTCAATTTTATTTAAAGCGGTTCCTTCATAAGTTCTTCTATAAATTCCGTTACCATCACCATTTATATTACTTTTACAAAAGAAAGATCCGATTTCTTTATCATTACTTACACCTATAGAATTCCAATCTCCTGTACTATTTTCAGGTACATATAAAATTCTATTATTCTCCAAACTATAACCTGATACACCACGTAAATCAAATTTGTAATTAAATGTTTTAGTTAAATTATCTTTATATCTTGGAGCTGTTTTAATAAGTGGTTTAGTTTTATCATTTAAAGATTTGAGATGATCAATAGATGTAAAGAAATTTCTTTTTACAAGAGAATTTAATTGCTCTTTATCAAATTTATACAATCCTGCAATAGTTCCACTCATTTGAATATCGGCTGAACCCATAGCAAATACAAGATTGTAAAGTTTAGTAAGTTCTTCTTTATTCGTATCTTTTTCATTCTCTAAGAAATATTTATAAGAATTCTTTAAAGCATATATAGATACTAAGAATTTACCATTAGCCAATAATGTTTTATGCGTAGATTTACTGAATACTTTAGAATTCAAATCATCATAATGTGTAATTCCATCAATACCAGACATCGATTTGATAAGTGTTTTGAAATATGTATCAGGTTCATGATCTCTAGCTTTCATAGATTTATAGAAAGCTGTAAGATATTTAACTAATAAATCTCTAAGATTTAACATCGAAATTTCAGACATAAATCTAACAACATTATCAACATATAATTTTGCAGTATTTTCAGAATCCAATTGATTTAATATTTCTGCATAAGTTTCACCATTAGCACCATTTTCAGGAGTTAGATCTGTTATAGGATCAATTTCTGATATACTAGTTTTTGAAGAAGTACCAGATGTAGATGATGTGTTCGAAGCTTCTATAAGTTTTTCAATCATTGATTCTAATTCAGGATCATCACTTATAGAATCGTCCCAAGTATATGCTTGTTTAAAATAATCACCAAACTGTGACCACATATTATTACCGGAACTAAATATTGTATCCATACCGTAATATGAATGTTCCTTAGGATTTAAAAGATAGTTTTCTACTTTCTTAAGATATACATATGCTGATGAATCAACAGCATTTTCCACATCAAATAGTGCTTGAACAGCGTAAGATGAACCTAAAATACTTCCAACTTTAGATAACGATTGATTTAAAGTATTCATTGTTTTTATCTGACAACGTTTATAAAAATAATCGTTAACCATTCTATTTTTACCATAGATAGTAGCATTAGCTAAAAGAGCATAAATTTGTTTAATGTTTTTATTTCTTAAAACTATGTATTTAGTGTTTTTATTTAAAAAATCTATTTCATTTGCCTTATCAGCTAAACTTCCGACAAGTTCATATTTTTTAACAATATCACGATCATACATAGAAGCAATACGTTTCTTATCTTTTTTAGCATTAATTCCTTTTCCAGATCTATTCCATAAACCTTTGGAATTATTTTCAAGTGTTTTAGATATACCATTTGTAATATTAGCTGAATATGAAACATTTTGATTATTTGCTACAGATTCCATAGCATTTGCTCTAAATGCTTTGATTTTAGCTGTAGCTCCAGCAGTACCAGATTTAACAGCACTATTGACGGTATATCCTGCTTCAGACCAAGGACCTGTACCAGTTCCAGAAGCTATTTTAGCAGCATTTTTAGCTTCCAATGCTTCTGTAGCAGCTTTAGAAGCTTCTGATCTAGCACCTGATGCAGCAACATATTCATTATTTCTTTGAGTTGCTAATTCCTGAGTATACATATCGCTTTTAGTAGTATCATTGCCTTTATAATCAGGCATCATTACTAAACAATCATTTTGTGTAAAAGCATATGCTCCATTATATTTATCATCTGTACTTCCATAATACTTAGGCAAAATAACAGTATCGAAATCGGAAAAGAATTTTTGTACAGAAGAAGCATTTAAATATGTATAACTATGAACAATTAATGATTTAAAATAAACCAACATTAAACGTTCTATACGTTTTACAAGTGTAGTATTTTCTAAATAAGCATTATATTTAGCTTCGATATCATTTTTAGTTTCAGCAGTTTCATAGTTGTAATTCTGATTCAAACCATTAGCTATACCTTCATAATCAATTATAGTTTCGGTATAATAATCCGTATTTTTATGGTTTTGAATAAAATCCCTACCGCTTTCATCATCTTTATTGATTTTAGTTTTTTCTTCACCAACTTGTATATAAAGATTAGCACAATTAGGTATTTCATCATAAGTTACTGACTTAAATCCTTTAATAGGTTTTGAATACATTTTTAATGATGATTCTGTTACAACTAAATCAGATCTAATTTTGATTAGTTGATCGTATATTTTACGGAATATATAGTATAAATTATTAACGCATGAATGTTCGGCACATAAAGCTAAATCTTTTTCAAGATCACTATAATCACGAACATTGTAATCTATACCATATTGCTCATCTATAAATTTCAAACTTATAGTCCAGTCTCGTTGTAAAGCTGAAGAACGAATATAATGTTTATTATATGCTAAATCTGCACCAGCTTCATATAAACCCTTTAGTGTTAAAGCAAAAGCACTATCAGGAATATACATCATCGAACGTATATTATTATACAAATCTTCTACAAGATTTGATACAAAGTTTATAGAAGCATTTTGAAGTTGTCTCAGGGCATCCGAACCCATATCTTTCAGTATATCTAATGCTGAAAGTGATAAGTTTTTGAAAAATCCTCCTAAATTCGAAAGAATGCCAGAGAGGTTAAATCCTTTAAAGGATTTCAATAATTTATTTGCGTTTATGATGTCTTTTCCCATAAATGAGTCAAGACCACCAAGTGAATCTAATCCGAAGCCTTTTAATTTACTTGAAAAGCCACCTTTTCCAGATGCTTCAACGTTATTTTTATAATTTTCAAATGAGTTTGTATTAATACCCATAATAAGCTCCATAGTGTAAATATATAGGTTTGTCAAAGCCTAAAAAAAGAAAAGATCCTAGCATAAAGCTAGGATCAATGTGAATTTATTATATTTATAAATCTGTATTATTATTCTCAGAAATTTCCTGATGTTGTGGTTGTAAAATATTATTAAACATATTGTTTAAAATACGTGTTCTAATAATTGTAATTATATTTGTAGCTGAATTTTTAACAGTGTCATCGATATATTTCAATTTAGCTTCACGTTTTAATAACATTGATTTTTTAAGATTAGCTAAATTTGTAAACATCTTTTCAAGAGAATTATACATTTCTGTATTTACAGTTTTTAACGATTCTTCAAGTTCATCACGCTTAATTTCAGTCATATCAAGTTTACGAGAATCTATACATTGGAAGATACATTCTTGTAATTCCTCAATATAATCTTTAGATTTATTTTTATCGTTTAGAAATTCAATAAATCCATTTCTTCTAGTTATTTCTTTTGAACACTTAAGCCAATCTATTTCAAAATCTCGCAATAAGTCTAAGATAAAGAAATATTCTCTACTATTTTTTATTTTAAGTAAATCAAATCCAGTTGTGTCCATAGCAACAACTAACAATCTATCATGATATTCTGTTTTAACAGTGTTTAACGTTTTGTTAAAAATATTATGTGCTTGTTCGTCGTAAGTATCTTCTATTTTTCGAATATCTTTTGTAGCTGTTATAATTTCAGATGAGAATTTTTCTAATTCAGCAGTCATTATAACATCGAGTATTCTAATGAATATATTTATATTAACTTCATGATTATTGATTTTAACTTCATCATTTGTATTTTTCTTATTTTTAAATGTTAAAAAACCAAGTTTAATATATTCAGTCTTTGAAAGAAGTTTTTCAAAAATCTTAGCGACTAAAGTTAGAAATAAAAAAATTATTACTACAATTAAACACAAGAACCCGAATGCTTTAGGAAAAGCATCTGATGCCATTGCATTCACGACAGCTTGAACTTGATTAATAGCTTCTGAACTAATAGGATTAGGTGTTGAAGTTTGCAAAAATAAAGTATTCATAATACTAATAATCTCCAGTTTCAGTTATTAATCAAACTAATAATATATTAAATTGTTAAAAAAAGAAGTAGGAGAAATTAATCTCCTACCTCTTCTTATTCATTAGATGAATGCGAAATCCATTTCAGGTTCATCATCTGAATCTTTTGGCATAATTGGAATAACATTCTGATAAACATTAGAAAGACTAATAGTTCCAGTTTTATCAGTGTTTTCTTCAACAAGTTTAGCTTCAGTTTCAGCTGACATATTTGGAGATATGAGATCATCTGTATCATTAACAAATGCGATATCATCTTCAGAAAGATCCTGAGAGAAATCTGTAACTTCTTTCTCAATTACAACATTCTTGAGATCTTTATAATTACGTTCTCTTTCTTTAGCATATTCATCAAAAAGTTCTTCGATTTCAGTTTCAATTGGATCGAAATAACTTTCATCGAGATCTGGACCTTCACCATCGATAAGTTCAATAGTTTTGATCATGAGAAGAAGAATTGCAACACTTTTGTTTTTACTAGATGCTGTGAAATGACATGTTTCACCATTATCACGAGTTATATCCATTCCAAATGAATATACCAATTCACCATCATCTCCTGGAACAGAAGGATATTGTTTTACATTAACATGATTTACAATTTCTTCCTGAGTTACAGTTCGCTCATCAGAAACAATCATATCTACAAGTTCTTTCAAATCATCATCAGAATCAGTAATACAATATCTTTCATAGATAATTGGTGTCATCATGAGAAGTAATTTCAACATCTGTTTATTTTTAATAATCGGGTTGAAATACTCATAATGATCTTTATTAGCTTTATAGTTAAAGAATTCATCCTGTGATTTAATAAGAACATTGATTTTCTGAACATCAACTTTATTTTCTTTATCATACTTTGTAGTGATAAAGTAAGCTGGGACTGGTTTGTTATTTTTTGTATAATCGCAACCGACCCATTTAATTCTTGAACATCCGCTTGAACTTTCTGTTGTTAATCCGATAAAGTCAAATACTTTATTAAGATAATTATTCCAAATAAGATTATGATATTTAGTTCTGTAAGCCATTTTATCCCCCTATAACTTAGCATTCAATTTCATCAGTTTCATTAGTACAACAATATGCAATAACTTTATTCAATTCAGAAATCGGCATGTCTCTAATAGGTATGGAGAGATTCATAAATTTTGATTTTCGTTCCTCACAAAATTTAATAATCTCCTCATACACTTTTTGACGTTCATCTTTTCTTATGGTTTCTTCATAAGACAATTCTTTTTTAAGTACTTCTTCTGGTGGCATAGTTTACTCCTCTTCTTGAAATTGTTGTGCATCGAAAATTTCAGTAGATATTTCATTCTTAATTTTCGATTCATTATCAATATTTACATTATTCTTTAAAATTGGTTGATTATCAGGATTATAATCCTTAAATACCGCATCCAATTTATCTCCAAAATACAATGGTGTGAACATTAATCTTATAGGACCATGTTCACGTTCAATCTGTTTACAATGGAATTTAATCCTATCCAATGTAGTTTCAAGATCATTAACCATTTTTTCTTGAAATTGCCATTTACCAAATGGAATAAATGCTTTTCCAGTTTTAACTATATTTACACCCATGTTAGTATCATAAATATAAGTATAGCCATTTTGCATCGATTCGAATTCCTGGAATAATAACTGATCTGATAAAGCTGTGCTATCATAAGTAGTTACACCTGATAATGGATTGTTTCTAGCAGCTCTAATCTGATACAATTTATCACGCATTTTATTTTCCATAGTATCGATATCCAAAACATTCATTACTGAAATTCTTGTATAATCATCAAGAAGTTCCTGCCCTTCAAATTGAATTGCTGTTTCCAATGATGTTATACAATATACTTCATTTTCTGAAAGGTTTTGATGTGTTGGTGTATAATACTGTGGAGGTGGAACTGATGGTGCATATTCCAAAGTTTTAGCTGCTAATAAACTTTTCATATCTGGTTTATCACGCAAATCTTTAGAATATAATGCTGAACCATTAGACATCGTTTTGTGTAATGAATAATCATTTGTAGATGATACAGCCATGCCATTTAATAATGTAAATTTCGCACTTACAAAGTTAGATATATCAGTATCAAAGATTACATCATATGTATACATACAAGCATACATTGTAGTTCCATTTGTACACCTCATCCATGGAACTACACCAATTTCTTCATCAGATCCTGCTATAGCCAAATTTATCTGAATAGCTTTTCCATAAATTTGATTATGTGGAATGTTTGTATTGTTTTGATGATTCAATATGTCTTCTGGAGCAAAGAATAGATAAATGTATCGATGTGCTTCCAAGATACTGCTCTGCTCCAATTCAAACCCGACATCATTTAGAAATTGCGTTGGTTTGTTCCAAGTATTTAATTTCATATTTTACTCCTCTTTAAATTCTTAATATATAAATCATTTAAAAAGTAGAATGATCTCTTTCCATAGCAGCATGATATTCACATAATGCAGGATTGTCAAATTTTAACTGATCAGAAAGACCTTTAACGTTCGAATCTGTTTTGTTAACTGCGAATGAATTGAAATTTGGATCTAAATCAACAATACAAACTTTAACATTCGCGTGGTCCATTGTAATCAATAATGCATAATCGTTTTGATCACACATATAAGCTTCATTGACTCTATCGACTTCTCCACAAAGTAACATAAAGTTTGTACGGACTTCAATAGGTGACAAATTAAGATATGATCTTAATTTTTCAAAAGTTATATTATAACCTTGTTTTCCACTGAGAATAATTTCAGCACGTGAATATCCACTATGTTCCAAACCATATTTAAGTTCACTGCAAACTTCAGTAATTGTATTGTTTAGTTGCTCATTATAACTAACATCTGTGATTATTTTAGATGAAAGATTTTCTATACAAATATTCAATTTGTATACTTTAGTGTGATCATCCATCAATTGATTCAATGTTGTTTTATGTAAAGAATTCACATACTGTTCAGTACTCATATTATACTGATCTTCATTCAAATCAAACAAATGCCGACCATATGATTCTTCAATTCCTCCAAGCATAATCATGTCTTTTTCATCATAGTATTCTGGTGAAGGAATCAAAATATCACGATCTCTTGAGCTTTCACGAGTAATTTCATATCCTCGTGAAGTCATATCGTATGAAAGCTGAACTGTTGTTAATCCTTTATAAGAAGGACCACTCATTATTTCATCAGGTTTATCAACAATAACATTCCAATCAATATCTGTAAATGTTATAGGTGTATCACCATCAATTTGTTCGATATCACAATCAGCCATACCATGATGAATAAAAACATTTCTATTTCTAGTATCGACTATACCATGAATAGAACCATAAACCTCTGATGTATTAATAACTAATACTCTTGTCTTTTTAGCATTTGGTGCAAAAGAACCTGTACCAAATGGTGCTAAACTAAATAAAATTTCAAGAATGTTTGGAATAGTTGTTGAAGTCACGGACGACAACACTATAAATCTGTTATACGATTTAAAACCACCTACATCTTTTACTGAAGAGCCAAACCTCGGAGCACTTTCACAAAATGGTAATTTCATATATAACTAAACCTCCTCTATATTTTTATGAAAATATATAAATAAAAGATGGGAAGTATTATTCCCATCTTTTAATCGTTTATAGATTGTAACTAACAATACCAACTGTATCAGTTGATACTTTCTTAGGAACCTTACCCATATCAGACAGACGAACTGTAAGATTAGCTAAAGTAGTTGTGTTATTTTTACCAATAAGAAGATTTTTCATATTCTTATCAGATATATCAATTTTATTCACATTTGTAACTTTAAAACTATTATCCAATTCGAATAACTTCTTAGGTTTATTAACACGGTTAGTATCTTCAAGAAGACTCTGTTCACCTTTCATAACATATGTAGATCCATCAGATGTATCTACTACACTACAAATAAGCATTTCATCAGAATCTCTTTCAATCTGAACCATTTCAACATTCTTTACATCATCATTGAAATCAATCATTACCCCACTTGCAGATCTTCCAAGTTCAGGTATATCTGAAATCTTAATAAGGTGATAAGCACCTTTAGAATTCATGAAGATTACATAATCACAATTTGGATTTAATTTCTGAGCGAGGGCAACTCCTCCAACCTTTACAGATTGTTTACCAAACTGATCTACTGTGGTTATACGAATCTTAGAATCATCAGACACGATAATAATCTTTTCATCTTCAGATGATACAGGAATAACTGATTTGATAATAGGTTCATCAGAAATTGTAATCCAACTATTAGTACCAACAATTTCAGAAACATCAATACGTTTAGCTGCTCCATCATTTGTAAACACAATGATTGAATTAAGATCTGAATTAACATTATTCAAACCTATAATTTCTTTCACAGCTTTACCATCAACTTTAACAGAACGTAATCCATTAATCAGATTTTTACTATTAAGTAAACCGTTCAAATCGAATATTGAATACTGATTTTTTGTCCAAATTACAGCACCATTAGACATTGGAATTGTTGATGATTTCATATCATCCATTTCATCATTGTCCTGAACCATAGTTCTTCTAGGACGTCCATAAGTTGCTTTAATTTTATCAAGATCAGTAATAATTTCATCATCTATTACAAGAAGTTTCCCATCAAGTTCATCAAGCTTTGTCTGAAGCTCTGCTACCTGATCGATAAGTGTTTGTTTAGAAAGTTTACTAAACTTATAACTCTGCATTTCTGTAATAGCTTTAGACTGAATATCAGTAAGTCCGTGTTTATTTGTAAGATATCTGATACAATCTTCCTGACCAGAAGATGTTTTTACGAAATTAATATATTCGTCAATATGATCATAAATCTTAATCATACCTTCGATAATATGTTTTCTAGTAGCAATATTGTTATACTGATACTGAATTTTTCGTGTCTTTGTTGTATACAATGTTTCATACCATTTTTCAATGATTTTCTTAATAGAAACATTATGAACAAATGAACCATCGAATTCAATCATTGAACATGGAACGGTTTTACAAAGACAATATTTTTCAAGATCTCTAGCAACTTCAAGAATGTTAGCACTCTTATCGAATTCAACATCATACTCAATATGAAGTTCACCTTCTCTTTCTGTTTTCATTTCGATAAGTTTAATAACTTTACTAAGAACAGCATGTTTCTTTTCGTTTTGAGTTTTTAAAGCATTCAAAACATCCAATTCTGTCATTCCATAAGGAAGATCTTTAATTACAATTGTATTTTCTTCCCTATTGATTTCAAGAGTTGCTTTCATCTTCACATTTGCTGGGAGACCTAATTTATAACAAGCTTCGATTTCTTCAGCATTTGTAATAATTCCATAATTAGGACAATCTGGATAAAAACCTTCACAGAGTTCAATCAAATCAATAGATTTATCTCTGATATATTTCTTACATACTTCTACAACATCATTTAAGTTATGAGGCATTACAGAAGTCATATAAGAATCAGCAATTCCATATGAACCGTTTACAAGTAACATAGGAATCTTGAATGGGATATAACAAGGTTCCTGATATTTAGCATTGTAGTTTGGTTGAAAGTCTACACATTCTGGACGAATATCCTCACAAACATCATCAAAGAATTTACTAAGACGACATTCTGTATAACGCGCAGCAGCTGCAGGGTCACCAGTTACTTTAGACCAGTTACCAGCACCATCTATCAATGGATAATTATTTGTAAAATCTTTTGCCAATGTAACCATTGCCTGATAAGCTGAAGCATCTCCATGAGGATGCCATTTACCAAGAATACCACCAACAATTTCTGCTGATTTACAATATGGTTTATTATGTCTATTATCGTTGAAAATCATATCCCAAAGACTTCTACGATAAATATCAATCAAACCATCTTTTTCAAATGGTACAGCACGTGCAAAAGTTGTAATCGCATATATTTTCTTATTTTGTATAATGGTTTTATACATTTCTTGTTTATCATATTTTTCTTCAAAATCTTCAGGAATGTTGAAACCTAAAACGTTCTTTGGAATTTTACGTTTAGCCATCTTACTTACCTACCTTTTCTCAAGTCTTAATTATTGTAAAAATATATAATTGATTTTATGTTCGCATACATATTTCATTATACATTTCTTCTTTATTTTTAAAAGATAATCTATTCCCTTTACCGTCATAGACATCCGAATCACCATTTGAAGTTGTGACTTTTAAAAAATCCGTAAAACCATTATGATTTTTAGGAGAATTTTTACAAATGTTATTAAATTCATTATATTTATTAAAAGCGTCATCTAAAGAACCAGACATTAGTTTTTAACCTCTTTTTTCACATTAAGTGTTTCCATATCTAAAGTTTCGGTAAATTCTAATTTACCAGTTTTTTCAAGAAGTTCTTTTTCATCTTCTGTTAAAGGTCTGTTAAGATCTTTACCCATACCAGATTTAGCAATAGCTTCTTTAAATTCTGTTAATTGTTTTTTAGTTTCTTTATTAACTTTAATATTTACGAAGACCATATATATTAAGCCTAAAAGTAACCATAATGTAGTGATTGTACCAATTATAGTCATTATTATGATGTATATTTTAAGAAACATATTCATAAATTTCTCCCTTTTAAAGTATATATGTATGTATTTATCAATATAAAAAAAGAGAGGATTTTTTAACCCTCTCTTTTACATTTTATGAATCAAATTGAATAAATTTCTTCATATTTGCAGGATATGTTTTGATAGTTAAATCATGCATCTTTTTCATAGATTTATTAAGAGAAGCATTCATTGGAATACTAGATGTTAATCCAATATTCTTAATATTCATAATGTAGAATGAATCTCCAGCACATTTATTACATACAGATTTCTTTCCTTTACAATATAAAGGTGTACGAATTTTAATTGTTTTACCAATTAACTGTTGTAATATATCAGATGTTAATCTAACTTCTTTACCATTAATCAATGCATATCTAAACAGAATACTCTGCCAGTTTCCTTTTTCAACTTCATATGTTAAATAACCGTGTGAACCACAATCTGATCCTTTAACATCTAGTGTTACAGTTTGCATCATACCATTTGTATATTTAGCAAATGTACCACCTTTAGCAGTATTAACGCCGCGAGAATATGAAGCGTACAAAGCTTTATTTGCAATAAGGTCAAAGTTTTCAGGAGTAATTCCATCATTAAAAGCATTATTATTGATACGGAATTTACCAGTTGTTAAATCCATCATAGGACCATTTTCAATAACAGAGTTTTTATAGTTATTACCAAAATTAGGTTTCTTAACTTCATAAAGACGAAATGAAGGATCTTTTCCTAATTCTTCTTTAGCTTTATTTACTAAAGGATCTTCAATAAGTTTCTTATAATTAGCAATAACGTTATTATCAATAACTTCATTTTTAAGAAATTCCGGATGTTCTTTAAGTAACTGTTCTTTTAATTTCTTAACTTCTGGATTAGGAATAATTAATGCTGCTGATACACCAGGTGTAAAAATTTCAGTATTATATCCCATCCAACACACAGTATTTTGATAAACCGCAAACTCATCAACTGATATTTTACCTTCCATAAGAAGCATACCTAATTTAGAATTAAGTTTACCAAAATTATCTTTACCCATTGTCACGTTCATATATTCGAACTTATTACCAAAAGCATTTGCTATAATAAATGCATTGAAAATAAAAATTCCAATAGTTGTATCTTTAACAGCTTTAGTTTGATTTGAAAGAATGTTTGCTGGCAAATCAAAATAATCAGTTACATTATATTTTGCGGGGCTCATGGTAATATTACCATCTTCATCTTGAGTTTGTGCTCCGCGAGAAAATAATTCAGTTAAAAAAGAACGAGTAACATTTTTAGGATCTGCAAGTTTTAAAATATCGTCTTTTATTTTATCCCATTCAAGTTTTCTATATACACCATAGTTATCTACAGCATTCATAAGACAACCTCTTTATCAAATAATTATATTCAAATGTCGACTGTAATGAAAAATTAAATCATTGACGACTATCTAATATATTTAAGATAAGGAGTTAATAAATGGAAAATCAAATTATTCCTGGTGGTTTTTACAAACATTATAAAGGAACCACTGTTCAATTAGTTTCAGAAGGTATCGATGTTTCTACAAAAGAACCGATCATTATTTATAGGTATATGAATCCAGAAACAGTAGAATACGAATATTTCTCTAGAACTAAAAAAGATTTCTTTGGTAAAGTAGATAAGGAAAAATATCCAAATGCTCCGCAAGAAACTAAATTCAAATATCTTAAAAGCGCATCAACTATCGTTATTAATGTAACTGATTTTTAAAAAAAAAGATGGGTCATTTAGGCCCACCTTTTTTTCAGCTGTTAATCAGGAATTACTGATTTGTAGTATCAGTAGTTGTTCCTTTTTTAGCTGACTTTTTCAAACTCTCACGGAGTGTTTCCATCTCCTTCAAGAGTCTTTTGTTTTCAGCTTCGAACGCATCGCGTTCTGACTGAACCTGGTCTACATGTTCAGTGAATCCGAAGATATCCTTGAACATGTTTACAATCGATTTGCAATATTCTTTCAAGAATTCTGCAACTGATTTGAGGGATCCGGCTTCAGCTTTGACCTGGTTAATTGACCAGGTTGCGAATTCCTTAATTTCTTCGGTAGAACCTTCGAATTCGATGCGAGTTTCTGAGTTTCTAGAGATGGAATATTCTCCATCTACTACAAGCTTAGAAAGGAGATCGGTGATATCGTTTGGCTCTGCGGCAGTTTCGTGTTTGCCGGTATTACCATTGAAGAGTTTACTGAACCATTTTCCAGATCCAACATTACCATCAAAATGGAAATTTGATTTTCCATTTCCACTTGAATTCTTTGAAAGAACATAACTTACTTTTGCCATTTGTCTTACCCCCTATGGCTATTAAAAATTTTATAGGATTTTCTTCTTTAGTATCCTATTCATTATAATAATATATAAAAAAAAAGATTTCATTTGCAAAATAAAGATACAGAGGGTTCGACCCTCTGTATCAATAAATAAGTACGACTTATTCAAGGCAAAAGTAGGAGTTTAACATGACAAAAAAGTACGTTACGCAAAGAAACGGACTTAAGAGACATATATGCAAAAGCAGCGCAAAAAGCGTTAGTTTATGAATAGATTCTATATTGGAAATCTATAGTTGAGTTATCGCGAGCAACCGAATAAGGATCGAATGTTAAGTGAGCAAACAACTCTGCATCATAGATTTCTGAATTCAATTTAATATTATTCAAGTTAGCTGTTGATTCTGACAAATCAGCAACTGGAGTAAGAACGTCATTACTATCTTTGTAAGCATCCAAACCGGTAATAAGACCGATTTCAGAAATACTTGCATTCTCAAGTGATTTATCAATAAAGGTAAACCATTCTTTAAATTCTTCAGCACTAATCTTCATACCCATATCGATGTAGTTAGTTTGAACTTTGTCACCTTTGAATGAGTTAACATAACCACCAACAGTTTCAGCATTTGGATCTTTAGCTGTATCGGCCCACATCGGAGTATAAGGTTTTCCATCAACCATCATTTGGATACCGTCGGTATCATTGAAGTTGATTTTCTTGAAATAATATCCTTTCCAACCAGCAAATCTTGAATTTGATGGATAAATAATTTCCATCTTATACTGACTTCTAATATCATTAGGAAGTGTATCATTTACCGGGATAAAGCGGAAAGGAATCATATTATAAAGTTTATTGTCTGTAGAATGAGGAGGCCATGAAGTATTATAAACTGTACCATTAATAGCACCATCACCAGCACACCAATATTCTACTTTTCTTCTTCTGAAAAGATCAGAAGGCAATCTATCATTATGAGCTACAACTGTTGGAACTGAATCTCCAGTAGCAGGATCATATTCGCCAAGAACATTGCTATTAATAAACAAATGTTGTGACATATCCGGTTTAATAGGGAAATTGTCTTCAAGTAACTTTGTACGTCCTAAAAGAACAGTTTTGTTTTTACAAACTTTAATTTCCTGTGATCCTTCACTTTTACAGTTTTTAGCAGTAATAACAACACATGTATCAAAACCTGTTTGATTCTGTTTAATATTTAAATCATCTGGAGTAATCAAACCATCAGATATTTTAACAAGTTTACGCATAATTTTTAGTTTCTCCTGTAGAAGTTTCAATCGTCAATTTACCATCCGATAAATTTATCGAATCTGTAATAGTCGATTTAATATTTATAGATAATTGATGTTTCAATTCTAATAAATCTAATATTTTACAAGCACATTGCGTTAATATCGGATCGTATTTAAATTGATCATCTATATATTGAATTGTTGAATTTTCAATCTTCATATCATTATTTATATTATCATAAAGAACGTTGTAAGCATTTAGATAGTATGTGTATAATAATTCAAATTCATCGCTACCTAAATCTACATTCAAAGAAGATTTAATATACTCACGTAATCCAATTTTATCAATTGGTTTATACGTTTGCCAAACATTAATCGGGTTATAGAATAATTGAATATCCAAACCTTCATAAGATTTATCACCAAACGTATAACGATAATCGATGGAATAAAGTTCTGAGAATACTGATAAGAATTCATTAAACAAAATAATCATATCATTGATATAATCTGAAGATGAACCGGATGTATCTGAATTTTCAGCTTCATATACTAATTTTGAAAATGAATCATTTACCCATTGTTTAAACACATCGATAATTTCATTTTGTAGTCTTGTTATTTCTACATTAGTAGGATTTTTTCCTAATTTGTCAAGTATATAAACTTTAAGTTTATCAGCTTCCAAACTAGTTAAATATTCAGTAAATGTAGTACAATCTCTAAAAATGAAATAGATACTATTATTAGTTCTAGATTGATTAAGAATATAAGTCCAAGCTTGGAATTCTCTAAAATCGTAAGAATTTCTTAATTTCCAAGTAATACGTTTTAGAAGATTAGGATATTGATTTTTATAATCATCTACCAATTCTTCAAATGTAGTATTGCTTGTAAATTCACCAAGCTGTCGTCCATTGGAATAGAATCTGTATACAGTCATGTAATCTGAAAGATCTTCATCATCAATATCAAGATGCTTATGTCCATCAGCTGGAATTTTATCCAATGTTACAATATCTTTAAGTCTTACAGTTTCAATTCTTTCACCATCAACACCAACGAAGAAATCTTTAAAATCCTCTTCATTTTCTTTAATAAAATCTACAACTTTCCAAGTTGCAATTTCTGGAGAAATATCATATTGTGTTACGACTCTACCATCTACAATAACTTTATTTTCAAATGAAGTTTTTTCTAGAGCAAATTTTCCAAGTTGTCTAAAAACTGCTGTAGAATTTATAACACAGTTATCCTTAATAATTACATCAGGATTTGAATAATTCTTCATCTGTTGTAACCAACATATTGCACCGAACAATGCAGCTGGTGGAACAGCTATATCAGCTTTAAAGAATGTTTTAATTTCGAAAAATTCTGGAGAGTCATTCTGATCAAAGAATTTCAACATCAAATAAAGTAAATCTCTAATTTGACGCTGTGATTCCAAAATATCTACAGTTCTTGTTAATGTAATATAACGTGTTAAGATTGAGTTGAAGTTTAATGCAAGTAATTCTTTTTTCAGAACTTCCTTTTTACTAGATTTTAACTCATTAGTGTCATCTGTAGACCAACCACCCCATAATTTGTCTTCATTAACAAAAATATCATAATCATGAATGATATCTTCAGATGTTTTAGTATTAACATCTGTGGCAGAAACTTCTCTAAATACTAAATCTATAGAATTTTCCAATCCTCTAGATGTATCAATACTGATAGAAGCATCGTCGTCAGTTCTATATTTCTTTTCAAGATAATAACGTTTTAATTGCACATTAGGATCTTCAAGAATTTTTTCAAGAATAAGATTAAGAACGTAGTTATTTCCTTTATTAGCGATTAAGTCGTTTAAGTTTTTAACAACTCGTTCTTTCAATTTAACATCACTGATTTTAGTTAAAGAAGAATATCCGTGTGAATTAAGAATATCGTTAAGATTCTTTTCGGTATAAATACCTAAAGAATATTTTTCAATATATGAATTCGAATAATTGATAATCGTATAATACAAAAGATTTTCAATCATAAGAATATTATACAATGGTTGTTTACTATCGAATCCATCTATATAATCAAGTAAAACTTGTGTTTTAGCTTTATTATATGCTTTGAAAAAATAAGTCAATTCTGTATCAGATAAAACATTCTTTTTATATTTGATAATATCATAATTTCCCATCATTCTTAATTTAAATGGTGTATAAGATTCGCCAATAAATTTTAAATAATTGTAATTAGGATATTTTTCAATTACTTCATCAATGTGATCTTGAAGTATATAATACGAATATGTTAACGGATAATCTTCACTATTAATATCGTGAGCTTTAACCAGATTAATTGTATAAAGTTTATCATGAATTGCTAAAGCTGGAGCCCATGAACCTGTTGTTAAATAGAAATTAAGAGGATAAAATAATTTATCTTCTTTATCGTAATAATAATATTGAGTATACGGATCTGGAGGTGAAGAATAATCTTCAATTAAACTATAACCCATTTCACCTTTATCAATATTTATTAAATAAACGATTTCAGCATTTGAATTTGGAACTCCCATGAATTGTCTATAATATTCATTTTTTTCTTCATATAGATAAATTCTAGATATTCGTAAAGCTGTTAAATAATCTTTATAAAGTTCTTTGTCTTTATTATCTTCCAAATCTTTAAAAGAAGATTCAGTCAACATATCTAAAACCAATTCATTATATATATATGGTTTAGATTTATCCGAAGATAAATAAACATGTACATACTCTTTATATTTCCTACGATCATCTTTATCATAATCGCTAAAATGATCAGTTTTAGTATATGCACCATAATATGCATAGTAGTTTGCTATAGATTCCGAAGTTTCTTTTCTATTAGCTTCGTATTTGTTTTTGATAACTAAACTTCCAATAAAGTCTGCTATCTTTTCAATTTCCGCGGCTCCAGTTTCGGAGCGATAGACGTTCTCAAAACTCATATATTCGGTATCTCCGCTTTAGAAGTTACGTATTTAATATTGTATTGAGTGAATACAGGTTTAAATACATTCAATTTATTATTTTCCAAATTAGCCTGATAATGAATAAAGTAATTCTTAAGATCAGCTCTATTTTTTGGAGAAAGATATTGCCCATATTCTTTAATAAATCCTACTAAATCACCAAAAGTCATATCGAGTGATAAGAATGGCGCTATCTTAGGATTATCCATAGATTTATGAGCGGTCTCCGATAACATTACAGTTTGTACCAGTTTTCGTCTATGTAAATCTAATACTTCAGCTGCAATATCAAATGTGTTTATATCATTAGCGTTCTCTCGCAAATGTTTTTCAAGTACAATAGAAACATAATCATACAATGTGAAAATTGGTCCGTGATGCATTTCTATTTTAGTTTTATCACCTTTTTCAGATTTAATATTTCCAAAAACAGAACATCGATCTAACTTACAATCTACTTTAAGATATGCTACATAAGCTTTATAAAGTTTAGATCTTCTAACTCTATTTTCAACAGATTTTATAAATTTTTCACGAATTTTAGAATCTGATAAATCCAATGGTGATTTGTCAAATGGAAGATAATAATATTGAGCATCTTCCATACAAACTTGTACAGTTCCATTTGATGTTTCTTTAGAAATGATATTAACCATTTTATTAGTTGTAGCTGGTAAATCTGGTGTCACATTAGTTAATTTAGCCATAAATCTACCTCAAAAATTTATATTTAAATGTCGAGCTTTAAAGAAAAAAAGAGAGGGATCAAATCCCTCTCTAAATTTAGTTCAATTAATCAAGTAACATTTAAGACAGGCTATCAACAATCGCTTTGATGACAATTACTGGCAACCATGTAAATGTGATTGTTAAAATCATATCTTGTATAGTTGCTTGTCTCCACAAAGCAGGTTGTTTTTTCCTAAAATTAGAATCATGGGTACATCTGATAAAATATATCAACCTTTCGATAAACATAAATACAGATGTGGCACAATAAACGACTAATAACGATATTAAGAAGAAATCACCATCAACCATTTATTCCCCTCCTTTTTTAGTTTTGATTAATCAAATTTTGATTTCAATGCAGCAAGATGTTTATGAGCAATATCATGAAGTGAACAGATATCCATTTCAACAATTGACTCTCTTTCTCCTTCTTTTGAACTGTCATCAACGATGATAAGATTGAAGATGAAAGTAGCATCGAAGATATCAATAGTTCTTTCAACTTCGCCCCATTCCTTAATAAGATTAAAGAATGTTTCAATGATACCCATATACTTAGAAATCAGTTTATCATTAAGATCCTCAATTTTCTTAGTAATAGTTTCAACTGCAGCATTAGTAGCTGCACCTCCAGTGCTCTGAAGTTTCTTAGCAGCCTGATCAGCAGCATTAAGTTCTGACTGAAGTTCAATAATTTCGCGGCTACCAATGAATCCTGTAATATTTCCAGAATCATCGAATGTAGACAATGGAGCGAAATCTTTGATAGACAATTCTTTACAAATCAAACCTTTTGTAGGACTTGTAATAGCTGCCTTGAATTTAACTTCTTCAAAATCTTTTCCAATAACGTTATTACCATACATTCTGGCAAATCTATCATAGATAGAAACCACGAATAAAGCAATGTCGTTCATCAGATTGAAATTGTTTGAAGCAATATCATTCTTAATACTTTCGATATTGAATGAAGCAGTGTCTGAAATTGAAAGGTTGATCAGATCTTCTTTTGAATTTGTAAGATCGTAAAAATTGTCACCTACAATACGTCTGATTGTCTGAATAGGTGCTTCAAAACGATCGATAACCATTTTAGATGACGGTTCCAATCCTTTGAAATAAATTCCTGTTGCTTCTTTAACAACTGGAGATGCTTTTTTATAAAAAGCGTGATTTATCATATTTTTCCTCCTATATGATAAAAATATTTTTAGTATTCTAGTAATATAATATATTAACCAAAAAAGGATAAGTTTTTAAGCTCATCCTTTTTTAATCATTTTATGAAGGAATTTTCTGATGATTAACAAATGGATTATTATCTACTGTAACACCAGCTTTCTTCATAAGATCTGGTAATGATGTGTATTTAACATCATCTAAGAATTCGTATGGATCAGGTTCATCAGTATCACCGATTTCCAAGCTAATTGCTGATAAGTACTGATTCAACATCTTTGCAGGTATATTATCAGTTACTTCATCATCAGCTAAAGGAAGATCATGAAGTCTTGTAGGATCTTCAAACATCAATGATCTAGCCATATCAGATCTTAATTGTGAATTTGTAGACTGTACAGCATAGAATCTGTTAACCTTTTCAGGATCAACAAGATTTTTAAGGTCATTATTATCCATATCGGACATCTGGTTACAAGTATCACCAAATGGTCTACCAACTTCAGATTTCTTAACAGATTTGTTAGGAAGTCCAAGTGGAGTAACAGAACCTAATGAACGTGCAGAGAAAGCAGCATCAGGCATCTGTTTAAGAACCATCATGTAAACATCAGCAATAATGATTTCGTGCTGAGATGTAAATTCACGAACCAATGTATGATCATCTTTCTTAAATACACGAGCTTTAGTAGTGTCGAAAGAATTATGTTTATCAAGCTGATTTTCTTTGAATTCTTCTGAATTCCATTCAGATTCATATGCCTGGATATTATTGATGTAGCTTACCAAATCATCAGGTTCGAATGATTCGTCACCGATATCTGATTCAGCAATTTCACCATCAGTCCAAACATAATCATCTACCCATTTATTGTCGTTATAAACATCTTTAGGAAGTTTAAGAACGTTTTTATTATCGTTAATGTGTAAAATTCCAACTTCATCTGTAACATGTTTTACAGTTGTTTTAGTTTTCTTACCATCTTTAGTTTTGATAACTTTATCAACTGTTTGAAATATATAGTTATCAGCGATTTCCTTTACAGCATCAATATTTTCTGTTGAATCGTACATTGCTGCTAATTCTGGAGAAACATGATAAGTTCTACACATCTTAACTTTAGAAGTTTTAATTTTATACTTTCTTGCAACTCTTTTAAGAATTTCCCATCCAATAGCATCGTGTGCTGGTGGATTATACATCATTATTCCTAAAGGAGATGTATAAAGATTATTAAGAAGTTCTTCTCTATCTCTATGAGGAATATTATTATAATATTTCTGCCAAAACTGACCCCATTCAGGACTCATATCTTTGAGATATTCGAAGTACAACTTATATGAATCTTCCATAGTTTTCTGTTTCTTCATTCTACGAAGAATTTCATCAGAAATGTAACTTATAGTCTGGTCAAATAACTGATCTGGATTTGTTCGTCCAACAAGACCTGCAGAAGAACAAATAACTTCAGCACGTACACCATTCTTGTCGATAGGCATAAATTCATCAGGCCATACTTTACCGATTACGGCTTTTCCACCACATCTGTTAGTAAGTTTCATAGCAGATGTAAGACGCTGTTCTTCGGCAGTGTAAATTGTAATATGTGCAAATTCAAAGTTACCTGTATTTGAAGAATACTTAATATTTGGAGTTATATAATTTCTTGCATTGAAAAGACACTGCTCCAAACGATCAGTAATATGATTAGATTCATCATTTACAATTGGCTGCAACACATTTACAATTTCCTGATTATAACGCAACTGATCATTATAGATCTGCTGCAACTGCTCTCTATGTGGATCAGAATTAAGTTCATCAACATCATTTACTTTGATATCAATATCGACTACCTGACCAAAAGCACCGAATTTATTATCAGTAATATGAAGAGTCTGTAAAGCCATATCTGTAAAATCTGCAGATATATTTTTCTTATCCATTTTGCGAGTAGCAAATAATATACCTTTAGAGTTTACATATTCTCCTACCATAGGGAGAACTTTATATTCCTGATTATTACCATAAATATTGAGAAGAACGTCATTTTTATTAATAACGTATTCTGTTTTGTTTACAGTATGGAATACAACACGTTTAGCAAAAGATTCCGAAACTACAATTGAGTCTTCTTTTACTTCAGGAATTAACATAAAAGCTACTTTTGCATTGATTCCATAACGATAATTTCCAAATTCATCAAGAGAATTAGCTTTATAAACTACATCGTCTTTTGTAATATATGAACCTGGTCCTTTAGCATCGTTATAAGAAAATGGTCTAAGAAAACCATGTTGATCTGAAAGTTTCTCATAATGTGAAACTTTGATAACATCGTAATTCTTTGTACCCTGCTCACGTACGACGAGAACATACGACATATCCTGAAATGATGAATGTCGATTAATCTTTGCAACAATTTCAAGATTTTTATCAGCCTTCATGTAAGAGTTAAGATACTTACCAAATTGTTTTTCCCAACCTGTAAAGTTTCTAGGACTCTCTGGATTATCCAGCATCAAATGCTGTGTATAATGGACACTAAACATATGTTGTCGTGGTCCCGCTGCATGAAATGGGTGAGATAATAATCCGGTTGAAAATACTTTATTAATATTTTCTCCAGAATATTGCTCAATAAGATACTTCATTTCCTCTTCTGTAATATTAGCACTATTCACTTATTTATCCTCCATAAATATTTTCCTGTTAAGTATTGTATAAATATATAATTAAAAAGTAAACTGGATGACCGAAATCATCCAGTTAACAAATAATATTTTAATTATTTATGGATACTTCTTTGTTTTTTTCAGCTTCTTCTTTCTGCTTATTGAAGAAAATTTCAAATGGACGCCATGTAGATTCTACACCATATTTCTTTTCAGCAATCTGTGCACGAGTCAGTGGCTTCTTAACTTTAGGTAGTTCTTTTTTATCTGAATCAGATTTATTTTCAGTTTTAGCAGCAGGTTTTTTGTTAGATGTTTTAACAACACGTTTAGCAACTGGCTTCTTATCGACAGCTTCAGCTTTCTTTACGAAATCGTTACTGTTTCCTTTAACGACTTCTTTTGGTTCAGTTTTTTCATTTACTTCGTTCATACGATGTTTTCTCCCATTATGATCAGAATTTTATATTAATATATAGTATACATTTTAATTATTTATTAAACTGATACTTATCTGTAATCCGTGATTTTAAATTATATGGTACAGGATTATTACATTTAGCATCAAAAGCTACTGTAAATTTCAAACGATCCAAATCTTTCCAATTCTTCCAATCATGAATAATGTAAAGATTTTTATCAAAATCTAATCCTTCAAATGTTTCATTAAATTAACTCCTTAAAAAATAAAGGGAGTAAAATACTCCCTTTGTATAATTTGATAGTTTGATTACCAATTATCACCACAGAGATATTCAGTTTCACCAACTTTTATTTCGTTAGTTGAATAAACTGGTATTTCTACTTTATTATCAATATATGGTTCATCAAATTCAGTAAGCATCATAATTTCATCTTCACCAAGAGTATTTGTATATCTCTCAACTCTTTCGAAACCATTAGCTACCATATCATGAATTTCAAAATATTCACCATCAATGATCCAACCATGATTTTCATATCCTGGATAATCCATAGAATAATGGAGGATCAAATAGATACGTGTTTCAAAATCAAGTTCTCCAAGAGCTTTAATATCTGGAGGTAATTGATGAAGTAATACTTTACTTATCAGATACAAACGAGTTGTAAAGCTAAGAGCCCTTGCAAGAATTGGATCTTTATGACACAAATCCATAAGAGTTTTACGTGTAAACTTGATTTCTGGAAGAATATCAAGATACATACCCATAGGATTACCAGAAATACCCCATTGACCTTCTTCATAGAGAATTTCAAAGTCTGTAAGTTCTGGTTTGTATCCTGTAGCAGAATCAAATACCATTGGATATCTTACACCTTCTGGACCATTCTTGTTTTTAAGCCAATCCATAAATGCAATGATACCATGAACAGCATCTCCAAAGATTTTTGTTTTTTCATTAAACAATCTTTCTTTAACTGAGAGCTGACCAACGCAGAATGACTGATAAAGTAATTCTGTACCACCCTTAACTTTCTGATTGTATTTCATACCAGGAAGCTGTGGCTTTGGTGGGTTATAACGATCAAGAACTGGAATTTCTACAAGGTGGTTAACCATTACGAGACAGATTTTTGCTTCTTCACAAAGTTTCTTAACTTCATTAATAAACATTGTGTTATCTTTAGCAATCTGCATAGCATCCATATTAGATGTACCTGCAATTGTATCTGTACTCTTTACATTACCTTCTTTATCAAATTCGAGATCTGTTTTAGAGCGAACTGCAGCGATAGAGTCAATAAGAGCATAAGTTGTTGGAAGTACTTTAATTGTATCACCGGTAATAGATCTTATACCAGTGTTAATTTCCAATTCTTTTCTATGTGCAATTTTATTTCTAGCCAATACAGCAAGATCATTATAGATTTCAATGATTGACCACGGTTTAGAAATAATACGACATCTTTCCTGAAGCTGCCAATCATCCCAGCCAGTTACATCTTGAATACGTTTAGTTGTAGTGTGACCTTCTACATTGTAGAAAATCATTTCCGATACTGGTCCATAAAGTTTACACCAGTTATCAATAGCTGCACCAACCAACTGCAACCACAATGTTGTCTTTCCTGATGCCGACAAACCTAATTCTGTATATGGGAAGTTAAATAACCCACCATTAAGAATAGTTTCATCATGTAGGAAAGAACGTTCAAAGTTACATGACAGAATATCAATAGGTGTCATACCTGTCATCATACCAAATTCAGAATTGAAACTTCCTGCTTTTGCAAAAGTATCATTCACTTTGTTTACAGTATTTAGAAGAAAACTCATTCTAAATTACCTCCTACTCTTTCTTTTCATTTAATTTTTCTGTAGTAGTCTTAAGACCGAAGTCGCTTATTGTTTTAGGCACGACATTATTAATCCTTTCTAACTTAGTAGAAGGTTTATTTGTCGAAACTTCCACAATATCATTAGCATGATATATATTTAAAGTAAGTTTTCGACAACAGGCTTCATCATATCGTTTTAAAGCTTTTTCATATGTATCAGCTCCTAATGGATTCTGACCAGCTCTAATCGTTTCAAGAAGCTTTTGTTCAGCATCTTCATTTTCCTCATATCTGCACCATAGATAATTACGCACATAGTTAATTATGAATGGTAAACATGATGGTTCCGGACGCTTTACTTTTTTATCTTCATTGAAGTAATCTTCTTTAGTATAACCAGAATAATACTTAAATAATAAAGATTTAATATTTTTAGAAGTTTCTGCTACGTAATTTAGATAAATCTTATTAACAAAAATACTAAAAAATGATCTATATTCTTTTCCAGTAGTTAATTCGATTTCAATAAATTGATTTGGACTTAATAAACAATTAATCAATGAACGATAATTGTTTTTGTAAAGTTCTTTTATAGACGAATCGTTACTAAAAGTAAAATCTTTTGTTGAAAAATTATGTAACTCTTTCAGAATAAAAATATCCAATGCTTCATAAATTAAAGACATATCAGATTCTTTTTCTTCAGGAGTTACACTTATAACTGGAGAGCTGTCTTTCTTATGGAATAATTTAGTTTTTAATGAACTTATAATATTTCCAAAAAAGAAATTGAATAAAATTGTGACACCGAACATTATTACAATATCGATTAAAGTTATAGTCATGTTTATCTCCCTTTTTGTCCATATGGATCTTGAAAATTGATTATGTACTGCCCATCATGTATATAAATCGGTTTATCATCTACATCGACAATAATTAATTTATCTTTAATTTTATCATATGTAAAATCGTGCCACATTTCTACACTAGCTAATACAAAATAATCATTTCCATATGTAACATATTTAGCAAAAGCATACTGTTTTATTTTTTCTACATTATCATTTAAGATATATGAAATGAATTCATCGCTATCTTCAGTAAAATGATAACTTGCTAAATCACAATACAGATCTCCAAATGTATAACCAGCTTTAGCCATCTTATACATTTTTTCAGTTCTATGTTTTTTAAGAAATTTACAAAGATCATATTTTTGCTGAAGTGTTAATAAAAACCAGAAATGTCTATTAGCAGCACATTGAAAAGCGTTGTAACAGATCTCCTGCCAGTTTTCACCATCAGTTTCAGAATAACGTTTTTCATATTCCTTAGGAAAGATTATCTTTTTGATAATCTTTCCAGATTCATCTTTTTCATCAATGAAACCAAATGGTGAAAGTACATATTTGTTACCACAATTACCAGAATTTTTTAAATTCTGTAATGCTATTTCAGGATCTCTGTATCTACCTTTACTAGGATTATTATATTGATCCCATTCTGTAATCATGATTAAAGTCCTTTTACAATTTCATATCGTCTTTGCGAGATTTTCTAACAACCCCACCTAATTTATCAGCCCAAGCTTCCCAAGGCTGTTTATAATAAAATTCAAGATCATAATATTTTTTAAAATATCTATATCTGATTCTATCCACAATATTTCCTACAACCGATGGTAAACCGATAAATATTAAATACAGTGGTCCAAGCATTAAACTTTGTTTCTGATGACCATGTTCATGTCTAACTGTTATATATCCATAAATAGCATCAATATCTAAGAAAATATAATTTCCTAAAGAAACTCCACAATCGAATAAATGGTCTACTAAATAATAAAGAATACCATCTTTACTAACCATTGGTTTAATCGATTTACGATTTACAATCATTATTACATATGCGATAATGTGCTGTGGAAGTTGCCAAATTTCTGTTAAAATTCTAAGAAATACTTTCATAATTATTTATTCTCCTCTAAGTATTTAGTTATAAACTCATTGTTTATATTATTTAATCTATCACCAAGTAATAGTTGATCCAACTTTTCTTGTGTGATAAGATGTTTATTGTTTGCAATAATAGTAGTAGGTTTATATTTAAAATTCTCAGGATATTCGAGTTCGTGTCCTTTAGGATAATTCTCGAGATATTCTTTAAATTTAATTTTCGTAGTTTCAGGAATAAATTTTTCATATTCTTTATAAAAACGATCATAATCTCCAATAATCAATTCTGGAGGTATATCTAAAACATGATCGTGAACTTGAGCGTGAGCTGTTGGGTTTAGTGGTACTAATCCAACCATAAGTTTATAATGAATCAGTGTTGTTTCTTTTTCAACTTCATTTTCTAAAACCCAGTTATCTTGATGTTTATCCATTTGCTTATTGATAACAGCTTCTGCATAATCATAAAGTGTAAATGGATGATGGTGAAACTCCAATTTCATTCCATTTTCAAGACTATAACCTTTGAAAAATACACATGATTTGACATCAAGTACACGTTTAAACATATCTATAAGCCATTTGTATTCAAATGAATCTCGTATTTCTTTTTCAAAATACTTAATCATATCAGACTTATTAGAATCTGTTATATAGAACTTAGGATCAAATGGATCTTTATTAATGACATCATCATCTACTTGAACTTGCAAATTATTTGTAGTTTCAATAATTGTAGTTAATGACTTTTCTTCAGTTTTCATTTCTTAAACCTTAAATATTATACTGAGCCAATATAAATTAGCTCAGTACAAATATGAAAATTATTTTATAGATGTGTTTTCGAAAATTGGTGTAAGATATACACTATTTTCAGTTTTAAATTTTGCAGTACAAACATCATCAGATTCTACAATAATATTTGAAGGGTCGATAACAGAATCGTTAGCCAAAGCTTCAAAATTTTCAATTGTAAGATTGATGAATGCTTTATATAGAATTGTAGCAATATCTACGGCTTTTACATGATCAGGATTTGTTCCCTGGATTTCAATTTTTGCACTGTCGAATAAGAATGGAAGATAAACTGTTTTAGAAAGTTCTTCACCAGTTTTAGACTGTTCATTGGTAAGCTTAATAAATTCAACAAATTTATCATATGCTTCCAGAGATCTTCCAATAAATTTACCATCAGGTGTTTTTGGAGAGAATTTAAGAGTTGCATAAATGCGGAATTCTTTGAAATTAGTAGGATCATTTCTGAGCAAACCAATATAATTAATAATCATTCCATTAGAATCGAGATCTATACTATCGTTACCAATTGGATTAAATACGATAGGACCAAGTGTAAATGGTGCAGGTTTAATAAAACCGGCATTAATTCCATTAGTTACACTTCCCGCAACTTTAAGATCTTCAGATGTACTGAAACCAGTCATTTTTTCAAAATCGATAAATGGATATTTTTTACCTTCCAAAACCATTGTAAGATATCCATCACAATATCCAGATGTGTAAACATCGAAATAAATAATCTGAGCATCGTTAAGTTTTTCAGCATAATCAGATTTTACATGTTTGATTATAGAAATGACAGCAGTTGCAAGTTCGAAATTTTTAGTAAGAATAGGTTCTTCTTCAATTGTATTCTTTGCTTCATTATATGCTATAACCACATCATTTGCAAAGTTTACATATTCATTAATATTTCGCAAATCGATCATAAACGATGTGATAGTTCTATCATCTACACTACCAATTTCCTGAGGAAGTCCATTACAGTATCCGTTTTTCAAAATGTTGATAAAGAAATTTTTAACTGTTTCTCTATCATTTAAAGCCACATGGGCTTCATTATTGAATACATAAAGTGAACCTTTATTATCTTTTGTAGGAATAATTCCAGTTACTTTACAAACCGCAGCTTTTGAATTGTCATTTTTGTCATAAAAATGTTTAATTAAAAAAGAATTATAAGCGCTCATAATTATCTTTTAACTCCTTATAAATGTAAGTATATTATAATATAAATTAATTTTTAATGATTTATATACTCTTTTAGGAGAATAAAGAGATTTAAAGGTAAAATTATGGAATTAACTAGACTTATAAATAACAACGTTTCCAATACGATTATAGGGAGTAACATAACAGAATATGATCTTAGAAAAGCGCATCCGACAGTTTTAGCATTATTATATCCAAATGATCCAGCTTTTACATCATTAAGTTCACTTCCAAAAAGTGAATATACTATAAGAATTGGTAATTTAATAAAAGCAAATCCTTTATTAAGAAAGCAAATAGATGCTAAAATTCTTGAGTTATTTAACAAATTCTTAAAAGTAAATAATATTTCACAAACAAATTTCTTAGGTAGTACACCAGATAGTTTATTAATTGCTAATCAAATAGCATCAACTACTGTTTTTGATAATATTGCTACATTCAGATGTAAAGAAGGAATTAGTTATACATCATTATTCTATATATCTAAAACTGAATATATTTTATTCGATAGAGTAACAAAACGTTTACATATAAAAGGCGTAGGTCAAGAAGAGGAAACAAATAAATACGATTTTGTTAAAATTGTATTGAAAAAGATTTGTTGTATAATCGATGATTCCATAAATGTTGACAGAATTGAAACTTTACGAAGATTAAAGCAAATAAGATTACAATATCTTACAAATACAAATATCGATATATTTAGAGATATTAAAAACAAAAATATGCTAAAATATATCGTTGATGGTAGACCTGTTTTTAGTGATGTACCATTAACTGAATCGGAAAATTGTATTTTAGACAAAAGTAGCAATTATATAAATTTTATATTACCATTAATTCAGATATGTGTATAAATAAAACTGTAGGTGGAGATATCTCCACCTACAATATTTTATTTTTTCAAAACATAAATATCTTGATCAAATTCTTTTCTGAAATATTGTACACTGTCATCAAACCCATTTAAACTACTAGGAGCTACTTTCTGATAAGTTGTTCCAATTTTTATAAAATAAGTCATCTTCGGATCGAATGTTTCAGAAGATGTATCAATCTGAATATAATTAGCTTTAAAGTCTTTAACTGCAGAATTATAAGGTACATATTCATCCTTTGCAGAATTATATGTGAAATACCTATAACCGTCAATCTGACCATTAATCAACATTTGATAATTAAGCTTCATATATTTACTTGATTTTTTATTAAGTCTGACAACCTGTAATTTGTATCCGTCAGCATTCTCAAATACACCATCGATATTGTTTAAATACCAACGACGTACTGGTTTGAATACATCAGCATATACATTTTCGAAAGTATGAATATTTCCATTAACTACCAAAATATCATCTGGAGTCCAATGTTTATTACGCATACAATCTTTAGCAGGTTTATCGAATACTATATCATTTCTATTTTCAATAACTTCAACATCGTAACTTACTGGAGTAGCAGTATCGAATTGAATAATATTGTAAATACGATCTTTAAATTGAGCGTTTACAACATTTATAGCTGATGAAACGAAATGATAATTGAATTCTTCTGCACCATAATAATTCTTTATTGCTTCCTGATATTCTTCCATCAATTCAGCAAATTCTTCATCAGTATAAGTCTTATCAGGTTTAATAAACTCTGATACTGTAGGTAATGTTTCTACACGATGACCAATAATAATTTCCAAATATTTTTTCAGTTTAGCATATAATTCAGCATACAAAATATCAAATTCAATTGATACATTTTTCAAAATAATAGAATTAGATTTTGATGGGTCAACATCCCAATCTGTTTTAGAAACTATCTGATTATTACAAATCAAAACAGTTTTATTCTTATCTATGGCATTTGAAAAATTAAGTCTAGTTGTGAGCCAAACTGATTTTGATGGCTCTGCAGGTTCGCTCTTAAGGAGATTTCCCACAGATAGAGGAGCAATGTGATGAGAAATGATAACATTTTCCCATTTATAGATTTTAATATCGAAGAAATAAGAATATCCACGAGATTCATAAGGAATATTAAAATTCCAAATAGAGATACCAGCATCATTAATTGTCTTAGATAGGTAAGCATCGGGATTTTTTCCTTCTTTCATTGAAGTTTGTTGATATGTAGCGTATTTAATTACATTCGGAATGAATATTTGATTTTCAGAAAATTCAGAACGTTTGTAATCTACGATAAGTCCATTACAAACAATAAACATATTGTCTAAGTCTGAACATGGAGTGTTATCACTATTAACAAATGTTAGAACAAGATCATCAAACATATGATGGTTGTTGTCACTATAGTTTCCTGTAGCGAATACATTTGTTTCATAATTACCTAAACGATATGTGAATTTTCCAAAATTATCATGTACATTATTTTTTACACATCTGTTAGATTCTTCAAATATTTTACATGGAATAGATTCAAGATTGTATTGACCGTCGCCACGTTTAATATAATGTTCGATATTATCAGAATCGTAATAAACTGTTTCAGGAATATCGTAAATATCTTGTACTTTAAACTTATTCCATACTGGATTATCCTGATTAAATAAAAGGCTATCACATACTTTTTCATATGTAGTATTGCCTAAAACATAATCATCAGGATCAATATTTCCGACTAATGATGTAAAGATTCCGTGGTTAGTAACACCCATCTGAGGTCTTACCATTCCCATGTTAATCCAGATACCATGCAAATTCTTATAATATTCATGTTTCAATCCGTATTTAAACGACAGATATTTTACCATATCTAAATATGTTTCCATTGAGCTGATTACTTCTTTATCAGCACCAATAAGAATCTGTGATTCTTTTTCAGCAGGATCTACAGAATATTCAAAATTAAAAATATCTACCGTTCTAGTACGTCTCTTTCTTGATAAAAGGGTATCGAGCGACATAGCTATCGGAGCGATACCCTTATCAAATACGAATACAACTGTTTGTGGATCGAAACAAGTTTTTTCAGAAGGTGCACGGTTGATTATTGTTTCATTATAAACAAAATCAGCCATTTAGTTTCCTCCATTAAAGACTAGTCTGTTCATGATTAATTACATAAGCATCGATATCTGTTGTTGTTAAAACACCATTTGTATCGTTTACCCATTTTGTTAAAATGAAATCATAATCTTTAAGATCATTTACAAGGATAGAAACTGAACGTTCACCAATAGGTGCAATTCTTCCAGTATCAGTATCACCAGAATTAATTGGGAAATCTGAAATAAGTTTTGTATAAGTTGAATCTTTAACAGAATATACCTGAAGTCTATTAGGCTGCAAATAAATTCCGTCTGCAGAAATCTTACGCTTATATCTGTCAACAAATTTAGTTTTTCCAATAAGTCCTCTAGGATTTGTAATCTGGATAGTAAGTGTATTATCCAGTCTATTAATTTTAGCAATATTACTTAAATCAACAGACGATCTATCATATGTTTCTCTAAGAGTTGTAAGTGCACCATTTTCTTCATATCCATATGAGCTATTAGATCCATAATTAGCAATAAGAGCACCATTGAATGAACTAGCATCTGCACCAAACTTAACAACAAAGCGGAATTCTTTAGAAGAACCATTTGTATAAAGAGTAAATCCAAATGTAGTATCACTACCAACTGTGTAATCCGATTTACAAGTAAATACCATTGACTGGTCATATGTATCGAAAATATATGGACAATCTGTAAATTCAACAGATAAACCATCACTATCTACTTTCTTGAATGTATTGAAGAAAGCTCTAGTCTTATTTTCAATTTCACCATTTTTATTAAGAGTAAATACTTTAAGTCTGTAAATTCTGTTTTTAATAGCAGAATCTACACCAGTTCCTTGTTCCTGCCACATAACTGGAAGAATCCTATAAATAGTTTCTGTTGTATTAGCAACAATCTGGAACTTAATTGTCTTTTCAACAAATGTTCCATAAGGTTTGTTAAATTCATCAACGTTAGCGTAATATCTAATTACAACGTCATGAGTTTCTCCCTGAGCTTTGTTCTCAGTGCTCCAGTTATCAAGACCTTCAATATCAAGATTAGGTGAATTAAGAGAAACGAGTTTATTAGTTCCATCATTAAATACAACTCTAACCACGAATGAAAGTGTATTCGAAACATCTTCTCCAGCCTGTACAGGATAAATACCATTAGCTGAAGATTGAGAAATATTGTTACGAAGAACTGTAACATTGATATCTGAAATAGACTGTGAAGGAACTTCTGTATTAGTTACAGCAGAATCTACAGCCTGGAATAATCTTGTACTAAGTAAAGTTCCATTACTATTGAAGAAATCTACCTGATAGAATTCATTATTTTTAATAACTTCAGTCTGTCTGATAGGATCAACTTCTTCTGTAGCAAAAATCTTAGCAGGAAGCATACGAGTGTATACTGTTCCAACAGCATTATCGCGCTGTGTAACCATACCAATATTCTGACCAACAAGATTATTATCCTGAATCATACCTGCTACATAAATAGGTTTATTGTCTTCATTAAGCTTTTGAGCTTTTACAGTATAGTAAGCATATTCTTTAGGCCAAGTCAATGATGTGTTAGGATACATCATAAGATTTGATCTATCGATATACATTGTATAAATGCGTCCGTTATTATAAGCAGACATCAACTGATTCAATACACCCTGAGATTCGTAATAAGCTAAGCGCTCATTAACTTCTTTTTCTTTAGATGTATAAACATAACGTTCTTCACCAGTGATAGCATCTTTAACAAGTTTACAAAGATAAACATATCTGTCATCATCGTAAAACTGTTCACCATCATATGGTGTTAACAATGATTTATTCAATTCAATGCGATCAGCCTGTTCAAGATCTTTAATGTATGGATTATCTTTAAATAAACGAATATCAGCAATATTAGCTGCAAAACGTCCTTTATATCCTTCTTTAGCAAGCTGAGTATAAGCCTGTCTATTAGGACTTGTATCTGAAATTTCTTCAGCCATTTTATTCTCCTTACGTTATATTTAATTTCATCATTTAGAGTTTAAATGTATTAGGATAAATGATATTTATCAATTCCTTAGCTTTACGTTTAGCCAAAGCTTTATAAGTATCATATTGTTCACTATCCAAATTATCATCTAATCCGTCTTTTGATGAAAGGAATTTTATCAATGCATTTTCAATAGATGCATAGTATCCATCTTCAGCATCGAAATCCATATTGTATACATACTTCAATGGATATATTTTATTAAGTATATATCTAATTCCCAAATATTTGAGAATAGAACAATCTTCAACATATTCTCTAGCTTTTATCATAAGAGCTTTTTCACAAGCATCTTCTAATATTTCTGAATTCCATCCATAACCAAAATTGACGATATCTACATCTGTTCCAGTCCATTTGATTCCTTTTTTATCAGGATCTAATGGGAAATCTATAGGATACAAGATATTAGATAACTTGTTTTGACACATGGCTTTAACTAATTTATCTTCTCCTGTTGCGAAATCGATAATTAGATCATCTTCAGAATTATCAAAAGTATCCAATAAGATCATATAGAAGAAACTTCTTCTAAGATCGATTGTTGAGCCAGGATAAATATGTTTTACAGTTCCATCAACTACATTTACTTCTCTAATAGGATTTATAACGTCAGGCATCATACCATCATAATAACGATTAGCATCTATAACGATATCCAATCTATCATTAATAATTACATTTTCAAATACTGAGAAGTATTTAAGAACTATAGGATCTATGTCAAGATCTTTGAAACCTTGAGTTTTTGTTTTTCCAGAATTAGCTAACCAGTTGATATACATCAATTCCAAAGTATCTGAGAAAGCATTTTCAGATTCTGTAGATTCTTCAGGATTTTCAATCTGTTTAACACTATCTACATCTGTAACAAATCCATGATTTCCTTTATAAACTTCAAAGAAAATTTTAGCTTTTTGCCAAGCTTCATATTTTTCTTCTTCAGATTTAGAAGGTCTCTGAATTACATCTTCAAAATTATCAGTTGGTAAAATATCATAACCATGAGCAATTATATAATCGGTATATTCTTTATAATACTGATTAGAATAATTTTCTTCTTCATCACCAACAAAATCAGAATAATACGGATTCATTTTATAAACAAAATCAACATTCGGTCTATTGGCTTCATTAGGTTTAGAAGGATCGCATTTCCAAAATATTTCTTCCAAAAGTTTTTCAAAAGCTGTAGGTTGATAAAGATCTATATAGTCTTGAATTTCCGATTCCTTATATTGTAAATTAGTAGTAATCAGAATAGTTCTTATAGGTCTTGTAATATTATGTACACGAATAAGTTTATCAGACAAAATATCAATATCATAAGCTGACATTTTTTTACCATTGATAAAAATATTCATATATTCTGTAGAAACTGGATATTTTAATTCGGATAAATAAATTAAACCATATCTATTATTAATTACAAGATCATCATAACCAACAATAAGAATGTTTGTCTTGGTTGAGTTAAACTGAACTGTGAAAATATCGTTTGTAGTAGGCTGAGCTTTCAAAACAATAAATGATGAAGCAATAGCCTTATTTTTTTCAGGATTAATAAATGTATAATCTTTTCCATAAATCAACTCAAGTCCATTTTTACTAATAATAGGCTCAGAGTTATTGATATAAGGAATAAAATCAATTACTTCATTAACACCTGTTAATTCATCATATGAATTACCATTACTATCAAGTTTTGTAGTATGATTATAAATAATGTATTTAGAATAAATAGGTATAATCAAATCATTATCAGACATGTAAGACTGGTCGATATTTGAATAGATTAATTCTTCAATTACATTATATTGCTTAATAAGAATAAAGAAATATCCTTCAGTTTTTTCAGCTTCGTACAGTTGAACGTTAATTGTTAATCCGGTTTCATCTCTATCAGTTATATAGAATTTTTTAACCATTCTATAACCAATATTGTCTTTTGTAGGATAAACTAAATAATATTCATCTTGTGTAGAATCATACCATTTTTTACAAACCTGTTCAATAGCACAAACATCGTCCGTCAAGAATTCTTCACCAAATGGAAGTTGATCATAAGTAAATCGTTTAGAATAAACTTTATTACCTTCATCATCATAACCAAGTTCACTAAATTCTGACAAATTAGCTCTGTAAATAGATTTTTCACGATAAGTTAAATCAAACTGGAATATCTCTACTGTATTTACACCAGAAACATATTTACCAGTTTCATCTTGAACTAATGGTTTAAAACATGATTTATCAATTATGATGTAATCTATATTTGCTTCACGGACTGTTGAATATTTTGTAAAATCAATTAATTGATGATTAACATAAATTTTATAATAAACGTTTTGATTTACATTTTCAATTTTACTTACTGATGTTACTTTTACATCTTCAGCATTTCCATAAACTAAGAAACGCTTGCTAGGATTTTTCCATTGTTCCATAAGACGTCTTAAAAGTGTAGGACGTTCAGTAATTAATTCCTTAGCTCTAGATGTAGCAGTATTTCTTTCCAGTTTAAGTTTATCATATTTATTAATAGCTTTTTGTACATCAAATAAATCGCCATTTTTTGACAAAACTTCTTTGAAACTAGTCTGATATTTTAGATCATCGAAAATTGAATATGTATAATGACCACGCATTCTATCAACGCATCGTCTTACACCAAGCATATTTAGAAGATAATAATCATCTCCATAAGAAGAATATGCAACATCATCAACTTTCTTATCAATATCTTCAATAAAGAAATCTACTTTATTTTCATCGAAATCAGTTTCTGTTATCGAATATTCAAACGAAAATCTTGATGTTTGAATTATTTTCGAATCATCAATCCTTTTACCATCATAGAAAAAAGAAAGGGCAGATTTTGTAATAGGACCGGAAATAATATCAACTTTATAATCATCATTGATGTAAAAGTGCAATTTATTTGTATCTTCGTCAACATGTGTAATTGCAGGAACTTTATATCTATAAATTACATCATTGAGAATGTAAAATTCCAAATCACCAGAAACGAAAGATACTGGGAAATTAAGAGTCAATAAATTACCATTTTTACTAATAGAATCGACAATGAATTCTTCACCATTAACAAAAGCTAATATTTTCTCTTTTACAATTTCCAAATTTCGATGATCGTCATATTTGTATTTACTGTCGGTTAAATCAATAGTTATAGAACTACCATTGATTTTACCACGATGATATAAACATTCTGATCCAGACTGTCTATAGTCGATTGTAAATACACAATCTATATTAGAATTATCGTCGTAAATATTTCCAGGAATGTATTTTTTAGGAATAAATACATCTGTATACATTTTGTTTGAATAAACAAATACTTCATTATCCGGTATTTTTATACCATTTACATATATAAAAAGAGAAGCAAATTCATTTACAACAAGTTTATCAACTCGCTGTAATGGAAATGAGCTAATATCTTTTTCAAGTATTTCTTTATCGCCAAAATGCTGAATTACCGTATTTGTTTCTGGATCTACTGTAGAATTCAATGAAGTAGCTGAATAAAAATGTTTTTTAGTGATATAAGTATCAGAAATTTCATTTTTATAACAACTTTTATCATTAGTTCTAACTGTTCCACAATTAACATATTTACTATTGATTACAGCATTAGTCTTAAACTTAAAATAAGGAACCGATACAGATTGAATTTCTTTATCAGATACTTTAGTAGTATCCATAAAAAATTGAGTTAAATCTATATAAGTTCCATCATTAAGAAGACCTTTGTTATTATCAAATAAATTTAATTGGGTTTTAAAATCGTTTCTAACATTACCACGTTTTACATACTCTTGACGTACATCAAATACATTATTAGCATCTGATACACGAGTCATTGCTTGCCAAGAGGGATCGTTGTTTCGGAGTATGGTATAGTTACTTTCTGTAAGAATTACACTCATAAATAACCCCTTTTTATTAATAAAAACTATATATTAATGTCTTCGAATAAGAATATAGACAGGGTATAAAACCCTGTCTATTTATCGTTTTTATTAAATAAATTTAAGTTCTTTCAAAGAAATTGAATGTAAAGAAATCAAAATCTTCTTTACTTACAAGTATACGATTATTATACTTCTCAAATTCGTCTGCAGAATTAAAGAATTGATAATATCTAACATTATTTTCCATAGTAGCCGACCAATGCTGAATATCCTGTAAAATATTTTCGAGATATAACGAACTAATATTAATGATATTTGAGGACAGTTTTACTATAATAGAAAATAACTGATCAACGATGTTAGTATATTTTGAAGTATCAAAACCATTTTCCTTATCATTAGCTAATATATATTCCATATCTTTAGTATTAATTTTAACATCTTTGAAATAAAGACATCTTAGTTCTTCATACAAATGGTGTAAAACATAATCTTTATACATTTCACCAGCTTTTCCATACTTTATAGCTTTATTTATACAATTAATGAAACAGTTTTCAATCATTTTATATACTTCAAATGGTTTATGCTCAGGATACCATTTATCTAAGAAAATATCCGGATTCATATAAATCAAATTGAAGAATTCATTGCGAAGTTCTACAATTTCTTTCATATTCTTAGATATCATTTCGAAAACATTATGCATAGCATTAATATCTACAATAAAACTATTATTAGATTTCATATAATCTCTATTCATAGATTCTATAGTCGAAATCATTGTATAAAGTTTTGTTGTAGCAGCTACGCTTGTAGATACCGGATCTTTTGGCTGATATGTTTTAATTGTATCATCTTTGTATAAATCTTTTTCATCAGATGCTATATCTGAAAGCATGTCTGTAATCAATTTATAAGATGATTGTTTAGTTTGTAAAGCAAAGAAATAATCGTAATTTGTCCTGAACTTAATCAAATAATCTTTGATAACTTTAGCAGTTCTAGAATTATAAATAAAAAGTTCATTTCTAATGTTTTCAATTACATCATCTGTAACATTTGTAGATACATCTAACCTAGAATATCGTCTAATTATTTCGATTAAACACATTATTAAAATATAATTTAAAATAGCTGGTAGATCATAATTTGACAATTCAAGGTTAATATAATAATCTTTTTCAGGATCAGCTCTAGTATTAATTACATCAACCAAAATCTGCTTATTACTATCCAATTTCTCATATTCATCTTTAGTATGTCTACCTACAATACTAAAATGATCTAAAAGCTTTAAAGGATCACCGATTAAATTTGTTCCGGTATTTGATATCGCAACTGGAACAAATTTAAAATTCTTAAGAGATTTTTCCAGCTTGTTCAAAATTTTATTAGAAATAGAATTTACATATTCATCGTCGATAAGAAAACTAGAAATCGCAGATTCGATACAAATAATAAATGGTTTTTCATTATTGTAATCCAAATCTTCTTTAGTCATTCTAGAATATTCGGCTTCAAGAATAGGAATAAAATATTTGTATTTGAATGTATTGTAGAAATTGATTTCGAAATTTTTATCAAATACAATACTCATTAATTTTGAAACAATCGGCATTAATAATTTATCAATAATCAAATCCTTAGATGTATTGAATTCATCATTATCGCGATCATAACAACTAATAGGCAGCACCACAATGTCATTTTTCTTATATTTTTTACTAAGTTTAAAATATTTACAATTATCCAATGTGCTGGCAAAATAGTCTACATCGGCTTTCTTAAGTAAAAAATGTCTATATGCCCGTTCATATAATGATTTAGCATATGGTCTATCCTTAATGATATTTACAAAATCATAAGTGATATATCTAGTTTCTCTTTCCATTTTTTAAAACTCCTTAATTACTCTAAATTCGATATAATTGTTTGGATTAATTATTAAATCTTCATCAATAACTTCATTCCACCTATCAATAAAATTATACTTTTGTACATTAGACAAAGATGTTTCATTTCTAGTACAAAAATATTCACTTATTGTTTTAAGTCTCTTATACATTTCAGTAGTGTATACTGGCTGTGGTTGATTTTTATCAAAACAAGCTACATATAAGTTTTTAAGATCACCCATAATATTCATAGCTACGTTATTATGTGTACGCATATGCTCAACGATAGATTTAACATATTGTGTGAAATCTTTAATGTTATCGCTATTATTCATAATAGCTTTTTTATTACGTTTAACGCTTAATATAGAATCGCAGAATGTAATAACGTTTCTAAGATACTTAACATTTTGTTTGATATTGATAAGATTCTGTGTATAATAAAGATTTGAATCAGAAATAATTGATTTAATTTCAGGATATTTTTCTTTATTCTTATCCAAGAACCATCCGAACGATTGTTTTATTTGTGTAACAAATGCATATCTAATCGAACGTTTGATAATAGTGTATACTAAAGTTGATGCCATAACACCATTTTCTTTCAAATCAATTTCTTCAAAAACATCATGATTAATATAATATTTCAAAGCATTATAACCAATATCATCTACTAAAATAGATGATGGTACTTTATCAAATTTAAATTCATTATCAAAAGAAAACGTTTTACGAAGTTTTTCAGAAACATAATTTGGTCTGAAAAATAAATCATAAACAGAAATATCACATTTCTCATAATCATTCATTTCGTAAATATTATAACGATTGAAAGATATAAATCTTTTTGTACAAAGATGTAAAACATTCAATGTTATTTCGTTTATAGCATCATCGAATTCGCTATAATGATTTATAAAATCTGTAAAAGCAGTTTCAAATGGAAAAATTGTAGATTTTAATGAAATAGATTCCACAGTATAATTTCGAACTGTCGAAGCCATTTTTGAAAAATAGATTTTAGCATAAGTTTTATAAAACTTTTCTAAAAATCTGCTATCTATAAAAAATCTGGATACTTCACCGTGTACTATGAAAGTTAAGAATTGAGAAAAAAGTTTATCAGGAACATTATTGAATAAACAATTAGATGGAAACTTAAAACTTTTTTCATCATGATTATAAAAAACAGTTCCAATGCATGTTTTTCCAAAATATTCAAAAATATTAGAATATTTTTTATTACAAGAAAATTTATATGTTCTAGTTGAAAGTATTTTATTTAATGAGGCTTCATTTTTAATTTCCGAATAATTTATAAAGCCATATGACGGATTTATACAGGCCATATTTTACAATCCTCCTATAAAAAAAGAATGGTATCGAAATGATACCATTCTTTATATTTCAGAATTTAATTCTATCGAATCATATCACTAAGATTAAATTCAGCAAATACTGAGTTTTTACCAAAGTATTTGTTAAATGCTGAAATAATATCAGCTTTGAATGAATTTAATCGTTTAATAATAAGTTTACCATATTCTGGAGAATAAGGATCAACCTTTTTAGTATTGAGTTCAGCTTCAATTCTTTCAATTTCTGACCAACTTGAATCGTAAGAAGAAACTGTATCTTCTTTAAGAATCGATTTAACAGTTGCTTTATTGAAACGTTCATCGTTTGAATCTGCAACCTTGTAGCTTGCACGAATAAATTCAATCTGATTGTTGATTGTTCTGAGTGCGTCATTTACACTAGAAATTGCTTTTGAGAATGGGTCGGGAACATTATGTGAATATTCAGGATTCATTGTTTTAAGATGTTCCTTAGCGATTTCTTCAGCAATTTCTTTGATCGAAGCATTTGGCTTGAATTTGTTTTTATAAGCATTGAAAAGCTTATAAATATCAGATGATGAATTCATCAAACTAGATCTTGTTATTACAGACAATTCTTTGAGTTCATCACCTTTCATAGCAGCACCAGGAATACGTCTGATAACTGTAAAAGGAATAATGTTGTGGTACGCATGATAATTATATTCATCCAAACACTGTTTAACGAAGATTTTATCTTCCATTGTCATTTCACTCATTTTCGAGTTCCTCCATTTTTACGCTTCTTTTTTAAGTTCAGGATTTCTAAAGTTATGACTTTCCTGTGGAACAAATCCGAACAAGAACATACAAAGATCTTTAGGTAAACCGAAAGCATCATTGTAAACTTTATATCCAGAAACTTTATCTACTATAAGATGTCTAGGTGAGAATGCTTTTCTAAATGCTTCACACACACCAAGTTCTTTAATACTGTAAAGTGATAATGTGTCACCATCGAAGTCACCATTCCATGCAATAAGCGATGTTAACGGAACTTTCATATGATTTTCCCTTGCATTAGGAATAACATCAACAACTCTAAGCATCTGTAAAGAACCAAGATCCATTGTAGGCGGTCTGTTTACAAGACACCACAATCCATCTTTATTATTGGCTATTAACCATTTCATGGTTTCATACAGAACCGGATTTAATTCATGAGAATATCTCTCAATATCCATCCATTCTGTAATTTCATAAATAGTTCTATCTACAAATGCATTAGTTGTAACTCCACGTTTCAAACAGTTAATGATTTCATATTTATACAATTCCAAGAATGCTTTATATGAAATAACAATCTGGTCAATACCATAAGTTTCACCAGTATTTGCAGCGATAACCAAACGTGATGACCACGACATCTTAGTACCTTGAATGTTGCGTCTAAGTAACTTTTTCTTCCCATCAAGTTTCTGAATAATCATATCATAAAGACTATAAAGAGACTGCTGAATAGTATAAAGATACTTATTAATATTCATATACTGATTTGTAATCTCAGATTTAGCAATTAATGAGGCATTATTAATAATAACCGAATAGGTTGAATTTATTTTATCATACCTCATTGTTTTTTCAGCAGAATTGATAAATGCTGGTCTCAATTCCTGAGACAATACATTTATCTTAGATGTCCAGATTCTGTTTTTAAAATGAATTAAAAATTCAGCTTCTCTAGGTTTTCTTTTAATTTTACCATAATAAGCAATAATTTCTTCATATCTTTTATAGAATTCTGTCATACCGATTTTTGAGAAAGGATGTTTCTTATCGAATTCAGATGTACCAATCAACAGATTTCCCTGAAGGTCAATGTTATCATTAAATGAAATTATATCATCTAATGTCGAAGGACCTATGAGATCTTTAATCTTGGCATAAGCCGATGGCTGAATTACCTTATGTGTTCCGATATTAATCCATCCGTTTTTATCAAACAGAACATCATAGTTATTTTTTACTATCTGATGACAGATCGGACATTCTTTTCCTTCCCAAATTCTTCCAACATAATGGCCACAGTTAGGTGCACAAGAATATTCACTAAGGTCAACATTATCATCAACAAGTTTTCCCATTTTATTTGAATAGAGTCCACCTTCCTGAGGAACAATCTTTTTCTTTACAAATTTAATACCATCTTTATTGGATAGAGTTACAGCTTCCCCTTTCAATACCTGGTCAAAATGAATAGCTTCTTGGTTTTGATATCTTAGATATTTTGTTCCCATTTCATTTCTCCTATTACTAAAAATAAAAGAACTAGATATATTTCAATCTAGTCCTCAAATTTAATTTGGTATTGAATTAGAAGCTCATGTTCTGCCAACCATTGTTATAATTGTAGTTGCCACCATTGTACATTCCGCCACCAATATTACCGCGTGGAGAACCAAGCAATTGAGAAGCAAGGTTAAGAGCAGTATCAAGTTCAGAAGACATCTTGTTAGCAGTGTTACCATAAGATGTAGCACGAACTGCTGGAGTAAGTGTTCTGTTTGCATTATTTGCTACGTTAATTGCAGCGTTTGCAATCTGATATACTCCCTGAATTTTTGTATTGTTTGACTTAGATACAACGGATCTAACAATAGAACCGATAAATGGAATAGGAAGAATACTTCCAATTCTGGAAGCGATTGATTTAGAATCATCCGCCAATTTATCAGCAACAAATGGTGCAACAAGTGTTGTAAGACCGATGGCTGCACGTGTCTTTGTGAAACTATCAATAGGCATAACCTGCATTCCATTAGCTTTAGCTGTAGCCTGATCCATAGTTTTCTTAATAAGAGCATGCGCTGGTGTATAAAGATTTACCAAGTTAACAATGTTTCTGATATCGTTAAATGTCATAACACCATTCAATTTTTCATCAATCTTGGCCTGACATTTTCCACCGAAAGCAATAGTATCAACTGCCTGGAAAACTGGTAACGCAGAAGCAATACCCAAACAAAGCAAATCATTTTTATTAACATGATATGGTGTAGGATCCTTACGATGCTTAAATACATCAGCAATTACTGGGATAGCATTTGCACCTGTTGTTACAATTGCAGATGTTAATGCTGCTTTCTTTTTACGATTCATGATAATTTTAGCATCAGAATCCCCAGTATTTACAGATTCCTGCTGTGCTTCAGCACCTTCATACACTGTTTCAGCATTGAAGTCACCATATTTAATTTCTTCTGAATCACCTTTGTTTTCATATGCATTGATCTTTTCCATCTTCTAATTCCTCCCTTTTAGGCGGTAGCCTTTTCATTTTTAACGGTTTCTTTTTTTGTTGGAAGCTCTTTTACTTCAAGCTTTGGCAAAGCTGCTGGTTTTACAACCTCAGTATTTCCAGCAACTTTCTTACTTTTAATCATGTTTGAAATTGAAGTTACTGCTACACCACCGATATTTCCATAAACAGAAGTATCAAGCTGTCCATTAATAGATTTTCTTGTAGCATACTTAGCAATAATTTCATAAGCTTCACAAGGCTGACCTTCAGTGATAGAATATGAACATCCATCGATAGACTTAAGATCTTTAATATCTTTAAAGTTTCTTACACTCTGAAGAACAGTTTTGCTTACAGCAGACAATGCACCAAATGATGTCAATGCTTTTACAACACCATTATTCTTGGCTTTTTCTGGAAGGAATTTGTTAAGAGCATTAGATGCTGCGAATGGAACAACGAATCCAATACCAACATGTTCAGCAGCATACTTAAACTTTTCTTTATTAATTGCTTTATTAATAAGATCAGCTTCTGCTGATGAAATATTGTTTGGATCAAACAAACCTTCTACAGTATCTTTGTTTCCTGAGAACCAATAAGCTGATGCGAAATCAACCAATGATCCGACAACACCAACACCAAGAACATTCTTAGTATTGAAATTTTCTGTTTTATGAAGATATGAATCAGAAAGATACTGAAGTGCAGCACCTGTTGAAATGTTAGCAAGTGCACATCCTGCATTTGTAATATTTTCAGCACGAGATTTTGTTTTATCAAAACCTGTAAGTTTCATAACAACCTTTGCTGCTTTTGATCTGTCTTCCATCATAATGGTTGACTTAAACTGTGCGAATGTTTTATTAAGTGCTTCATTACGAGATGCATTTGTAACTGGATGTGGTTTAACACCATTAACTCCAACTTTTGTAGAATTAGAATGTACAATTCTATTCATATATTCTGAAGCGTCAAAATTGTCATTTCTAACTGGACCTGTAGGGTTGTTAGATTTAACACTTCCTTCAACATTTGCCTGGCTGACGATTTTATTCAAAGCGTCAGCCTCGACATTAGCTGTAAATTCTTCGCCAAGTACAGCACGAATTCTTCTACTTGGATCTATTGAATTACCATCATTAATAGCCATTTTCGAGGCCTCCTTACAATTAAATTATATAAACGTTAATTATTTTGTCCTAAGAAATCCAACATGATGTTAGTCGCATTAATAAGGAATTTCTGGAATGTACCAAGTTCTGACTGATCAAGAGACTTGTAGTATTCCATTTCTTTCTGCTTATTAAGGAGATTAATTGTATCATCAGAGTTTCTGTCAGAAAGAGCAGTAATAGAAATTTTCTGAATATTTCTAATAACGTTTCCATTTTCGATATTCATCAAACAATCAGGCATAATGTCGAATGTCATGTACTTAGGAGAAATGAATACTTCAAAACCGCGAGACTTAATAAATTCATTTCTTCCCTGCTGAGTTGTCAAATCATATCTAGACCAGAGATCTCTCTGTTCACGATAACGACTCTGAATTCCCTGAGGTGAGAAATATCTTATATCAAGACGACCTTTTTCTGATGGAAGAACTCCATCCAATTTTCTTCTTGATGGTGGAAGTATGAATGTCTGCATACATTCGAGTGGCTGACATTTCTTAATCATAGAAAGTTCGAAACCATCGTGATTATCAAGCATTCTTACTACTGCAGGTGTCAACAGATTATCTCTATCAAATTCGAATGAGATAGAGTATGGTGTTCCTGGACCATAATTCAATCTATGCTCTTTAATGATACAAGCACAGATAACCTGAATACCATCATTAACAATTACAGAATTACATTCTGTATACTGTGTGATAATATATTCAACGAATCTCTGATTTGCAGGAATTGTTGGATTGCGCAATCTTAAATCGTTTCTGATATATCTTGCAGACAAGATGAACTGTGGGTCATAATTATCTACTGAAATATCAGGCATTCTGTTAAGATCTTTATAAATCTGATTTCTGTGAACAGATTTAATATCCTTTTCAGTTTTCTTATCAAGAACTACAACACCAACAAAGTTTGTTGCTGGTTTTGGAGAATAATAAGTAGAACTTCCAGGACGTTTAGAATCAGGATCGCCTTTTTCAAACATATCAAGATACATCTGTTCAGTTGTGTAACTGATAACATAGTTATTAGCAATGTTAATCTTATATCTTGGTTTAATGTAATCAAATGCAATCAATTTCTTCAAAGCGAAAACCGTAGCAATAGCACATTCACGACAAATATCACTATAAATGATACGTGTCTTAATACCATGCTTAGGAACTTTGAACTGGAATGGAAGTTTTCTATTGAACAACAATGGATGATTGTTGTACTGAGAAGAATCTTCAGTATCAATACAAATTACACGAACGCCAGTACTAAAGTCGATGATTGGATAATATCCGCAAGATTCTTTAATAGAAACTTTACATCTTACCTGTGACATATCGGCAATTCTTGTAGATTCCATTACCTGTGTAAGAATTCCATAAAATTCAGTTTTCTTGAATTCTGAGAATAAATCTTTCTGTTCATCAAAGATAGAAGTATTTTCTTCAGCGATATTATCATCAATATCCCAAACACATCTATCAATTCCATACTTAGACTGTTCTGCAGCTTCTTTACGACGCTTTTCTTTAATAGCTGTAATGTTTTCATCTTCAATATTGTTAGGATCATCTCCAACATTTGAAGTTTCAACAACTGGCTGAATTTCACCATTAAACTTTTTCTGTTCGATGAGTTCAGCAAATTCACCAGCTACAAGAATCCAAAGTGCAGCTTTAGCAGCAGGATTTTTAAAATCCACATACTTGTAGTATTTACCATATTCAAAACAATACTGTTCCTGAATAAGTTTTCTGTCTTCTTTAGATGAATAACCTTCAAGATAATTGATAAGAGCATTTTCTGTAAACGCACTCTGAATTTCAGCAACACGTTTCTTAAATGCTTTCTTCATGAAATCTGCAAGACTACCATCTGATTCAGTTTCAAAATATTCTTTTTCTTCTGGTGACAGATTAGGTTCTTCCTGTTCAGTTTCATGCTTATCCATTTCTTCAACAGCTTTTTCAAGTTTTTCAGTTTCAAATTTTTCTTCTTTTGATTCTTCTTTAACTTCTTCTGTCGATTCTTCATGAATTTCTTCAGTAGTAGGAGTCACATCAATTGATTCCTCTTCAATCTTAACAGGTTCTGTAGTAGGAGCATCAATTTCAGATTCAGTATCTTCTTCAAATCCAACATCTTTAATTTCAACTTCTTCAGTTGTTTCTTCAGCGGATTCAGAAGTTTCTTCAGGAATAGATTCGCCTTCAACAGCTTTCATTCCATTATCAACTAAATCTTCCAGAATCTTTTCTTCAGATTCAGAATCTTCTTCAGTAGTTGTTGTTTCTTCTTCATCAGTTTCTGCAGCTTCTTCAACATCAGCAAGCTGACCAATTATAACTGCATCACCTTCATAAAATTCCTTTTCTTCAGATTCAGAAGGTTTATCTTCTACCTTTTCATCTGCAATTTCAGGATTGTCATCAATTCCAGGTCTTTCTAATGAATCTGTTTGATCATCTTCATCAACAATTGTTGTTTCATCAAAATCAAACAATTCATCAGAATTATCTTCTTCATTTTCAACCTTTACAGGTTTGTCATCAGAATCAAATGTGTAATCCGAATAATCTTCAGTAGATTCAGCATCATTTACTGTACCAACTTCTACCTCATTTTCTTCAAACGGTTCATCTGAAGACCCGAACAAATCATCAACATCGATTGTTCCAGGTTTAAATTTGTCGAAATCATCATCGTCATCAAACGATTTTGCCATTTCTTCTACCTCCTCATTTGGCGTTTTTACAATTTCCTCTTCTATTTGTTGATCATTCTCAATCATTTTGTGTGAGAGTCAGAAGAATCTGACTCATTATTAACCACCTCCGATTTACCAAACATTTTTTCAAATTCTGGATCATTTGTAATATCATTAGAACCCATATTAACAGGTTCTGTAGTAGCAGGTTGTGTTTTTTGTTGTGTCGGTTGTGGTGTAATAGGTTTAGGTGAACCGGAAAACCAATTGTCTTCATTTCCACCCTTCTTCCAAGGATCTTTTTGTTCCTGACCAGCATGTCCAAACATTTTCATAAATGCCGGATCATTTGTAATATCATCTGGTGCAGTTTTTCTATTTTCTTTTTGTTTTGCAATAATATCTAATGGAACCCCATTAGAATCCACTCTGACACCTGTAGTTTTAGGTCTTTTTGCTCCCTTCATAGGATCTGACGCAATAAATTGTACATTGTTGTCCATAATAGGATTCCTCCACTTAAATTTTTATAAAAGTATATAAATTAAAATTACTTTAATATCCCTATACTGCAAATTTAATATATTTTAATATATTACATAATTTAACAAATTAAAGCAAAAAACATCATTATATATACTAAAATAGGAGAAATTTTATGGATTTTTTTAATTTTTTCCCTAGTTTGGAAAAATCAAATGAAGCATATTTTGGTTTAGATTCTCCATTATCTCAAGATCTTATTAATTATGCTAGTAAGTTAAAAGAACTAATACAAAATGTAGACGATACCAAATTCAAAAATAGAGAATTTATGAAAAAAGTAAATTCAATACTTATTGATTTTGGTGAAGCTGTTAAATTAGATGTTAACGCAGAAAGTGTAAAATTCTTATTAATTCCAGATGATACATTAAACGCTGCAGCTTATCCAATATTTATAAGAGCAAATACAACTGTAAAAGATAAAAATGGTAATATAAATATTGACTTGGATAAAATTATAGATATCGAAGATATCATTGTTACATCTGAAGGTTATAAATACCGAAATAGTAAAAATAAACTTTTATGTGTAAAACTTAATAAAGGTTTAATTCAGAAATGTGAACCTGAAATCATTGCTGGTGTAATAGCTCATGAATTAGGTCATTGTTTCCAAGATGGTATTTTTGGAGTTTATAAAGATGTTGCAGATATAACATTTTCACAAATGATGACAGCTAGTGCTCATGCTGTAGAAATGTTTAGAAACAGTATGCCTAAATTCATTCAAGGATTAACTAAGATTGTGGGTTTTAGATTTTTGTTTATAATTTTCACTTATTTATGTTTTCCACAATATTTATTCACATCTGGTTTACTTTCCGGATTAGGTGCAAAATTAGCAAAGTTATCTAATAACTTAGCACATAAAAATACAACACTACGAATGAAAGATCAGCTTGAGAAAATTGACGATGGTGATGATAAAACTAGATCTAGTTTACAAAATAGCCAAGCAACACAAATATTAACATACATCAATAAAGATAATGATCGTAATAAATTTATTAAAGATCTAGAAAAAAATAATAAAGATGAGTGGAAAATATATTTGGAGAATTGTAAAAACTTAGAACCAGTTGGTGGTAAGTTTAAAGAATTCTGGGAAAGAATGGTTCGTAAATTTGACAATATGGATACTAGATTAGTTAGATTACTAACATTATCTAGATTCACAAATAAAACTTATTTCAAAGTAACATTCTTCAAGCGATGGGAATTTTTCGCAGATATCTTCGCTACATCATACGGATTTGGACCAGAAACATACAGTTTCTTATCATCAATAGTTGATGATTATTTGGAAAAAAATAATGGTATGAGTATGTACGATAAATATCATATTTATAAGACATATTTGGAAACTTGTGAATATGATGTGCATGGTACAAATAAACAAAGATTACAAAATATGTACACTGATCTTGTACACGAAATTCAAACTAATACACATTTAACTACTGATCAGAAAAAACAAATTCAATTGCAAATTGATCAATTAACTGCTATAAGTGAACAGGTTTATCAAAATCGTAAATCTAATAGTAAGTCTCTATTTACAAAAGCTTATAACAAATTGATTGATGATCGTATTAATGGTATTAGTCATGATACTGAAGAAAAAATATTAAAACCTATTGATGATTTGTGTAAAGAAGTTTTTGTTGGAAAATACAAAAAAGAAATCCAAAACAGTATTGAGCATTTGATCGTATAAAAAAAATCAAAGCAGAATTATAAGAAACGCATTCGGATTTTATGCATTTACCTAGTATTCGAGCACTTACGTGACCGGTTTACATGTCCTGTTGCCCCTTTCGGGGACTTGCGTCAAGACTCTCTCCTACTAGGCTGTAAACCTATGATTCTTCTTAGACATAAATAAAATATATAAATGAAAAAATAATATAAATACACACTGGAGGACTTGTTCCTCCAGTGTATTATTTAATATACAACCCAAACCATTTTTTTTATTTCTTAATAAGAACAGGATCGATTTCAAATGTCATCTTATCCATATCGAATGTTTGATTACACGGACAGATAAAATGACTCAAACCAGGAGCACCAGCAGACTGACCTTCAATAAAGTTAATCGCACCAATGTAGTCAATTGGGAATTGACGAAGTGTTGTAGAAACTCGTTTTGATTTAGCTGAAGGAGATCCAGGACCAGTTTTAGTTACCATCAATAATGTATTTGTTAAAGCATCATCATTACATTCGCTACTGAATTTAGCAATAGTCAAACCAGTTACCTGATGTGAAATCTTACCAATAATAGCATTAAGAATCAACGAAGATTTAATTTTAAATACATCCAACAGTCCATCCATAGTTTTAAGTTTGTCAGGAGTGTTCATAAAACGATAAATCTTTTCTGTAAACATTACTGTAAATGGAGAAATCAAATATTCACCAAGACGTAAACGTTTATTCTGAAGACCATCGTCTTTAGATGTAAGAGATGCATAATTACAGAAGATCCATCTCGCCACAGCATAGATATTTGATCTATCTGTACCAGGAACCAACTGACTTATAATCTCACGAGTGTGATAATCAAGAGAATTATTAAATGTTTTAAGAAGAGCAATTCCTTTTTCCATTGACTTCTGAATAGAAATACTTTCTCCTAAAAGCATTGTCCATCGTGTAACATTTCGGATATAATCCATATCCATTGAACGTTTTTGAGAAGCAAGGATTGTTGCTACAAATGTACGGAATACATTGTTTTCATCAAATGCTTGCTTGTCAACACCCATATAAACCTGACCAAATTTGAATATGTATTGATTTGTTGGGAAAGCTGATAAATCTGGAGTTTTTTCATTTTCGCTTAATGAATATAACTTAATCCATTTATCTACTCCGAAATATTCCAAAGTTCTATAGAAACCGAAATATGCGAAGAAATAAATAAGAACAGGAATACATTTACGGGTAACATAAATCATAATTTTAGAAGTGTTATACTTCTTTCCAAAAATATCAGTAATGATAGTTTTTTGACGTTCGAATTTTATAGCACGAGTCATTGTTTTTAATACTAATACATTTTTCTTAGTAAATGTAATAGCATCAATAATCTGAAGTGGACAAGAATACTTGTTTCCTCTTATGTAGAAGTGAGAATTATCAATCAATAATGGAATCCACATTGAGAACGATTGATGAAGTGTTGTACCTCCAAATGAACATTCAAAATCAAATATAGCTTCCTTAGCAAATGTATCATTAATATTGATTCTAATTTCATTTTTGTTAGCAGTCTTCAATGAACCTTCATCATCTTTATCACGTTCCAACATTTTACCACGAGAATCCTGATAATGATATCCTAAATATTTAACATATTCAGGAATCAATTGACAAACTGCTTTACAAGCATCATCAATATATTTAGTCATCTCGTCTTTTTTACGGATCTCCACAATTAATTTATCATTAAACATTCCATCATTCTTAGATGAAAAACCAGAAACAAGTTCTAACGCTGAAGCCATTTTTACTTTTAACCTCCCTTATGGATTAATGGTGGGTTTTTAATGAACCCACCAGAAACATTTATTTTGTAAATTTTGCTATAAATTCTTCAGGACTTAATACTGGAATTTTATATTTCTTAGCTTTCAACACTTTAGATGTACCAGTTTCAACTGAAACTAAATAATCCAAAGATGATGTTACTGAAGAAACAAATGTTAAGTTCGAATCTAATTCGGAAACCTTATTAATAAATTCCTGTTTATTTTTAAATCCTGGAACTTCTCCAGAAATACAATAAGTTATTTCTGTACCAGTATTTTCTTTAACCTCTTTGAAATATGGCTTGAGAAGTTCATAACACTGTATCAAATCTTCAATATGTCGTTTATCTTTAAACCAAGCGACAAGTCTTGAATCGAAAACATCTTCTATAACTATTTTCTTATCAAGTTCTTCTTTATATTTCAAGAATTTTTCAACGGTTGTTAATCCGGCTTTTATCAACATTCCTTCACCAATATAAGGAATGTTAAAATTCGCTAACAGTTTTAATTCTGTCATATTCTTGAAAATATAATCAGCTGAATCAATAAAATTTACAGTTCGTTTACCACCATTAAAATGCATCATTCCAAATTCAAGTTTATAATCTATAAGATTCATCATCTTTAAGAAACTGAAGAATGTATAAGGCCATTCTTTGTAACGAATGTAATCTACTATTCCGTTTATTATAGATGGTCCTATATTCTTAACATTCAATCCTGTTAAGAAATCTTCCAATTTAGATGCATAGATATCTTTACATCCATATTCATTAGGACACATAATATCTTGGTAAACTTTTACAACTGGAGTTCCGCAACACGGACATTTATCGATATCAATAAATTTAATTTCTTTTCCTTCTTCATTATATGATTCGACTATTTTTGGAATAACATCATTTGAACGTTTCATTAGAACAGTTGATCCTATTCCTATTTTCATTCGCTTCATATTCTGATAATTATCCAATGTTGCTCTTTGTACCAATACACCATTAATATAAATAGGTTTAATTTGTGCAACAAATGAAATTTTCATTCTATTTACAGATGAATGGATATTAATAACTTCTGATGAACCAAATTCTGCTGGTGGTTTAAGAGCCATATTATATCTATTACAAGTTGTAATAGAATATCTAGAATTTATCATATCATAATTATCTTGACCACCATCAATAGTCAAAATAATTCCATCAGTTTCATATTCCCATTTTTCTCTAAGATTCTGAACATAGTCTTGATAAACTTGCGGAATATTAACTGTTTTCTTCGGAAGAATCATAATAGGTTCAAAATGATTTAAATCTTGAGAAACTTTAATAATTGACAATAATTTATCTAACCTATTCTTGAAATTGGGTCTATAAGTATTATCATAATAATGAACGTCATACGTTACAAAGTTAACATATTTTAATTCATCCGATTCTTCTTTTCGTTTTAAAATACCAGAACAACTATTTCTTAATGGTCCACTGAATTCTCTAGCATATCGTTTAGGAATTATAAATTCTCCACGAAGTTCTGAATTTGGAATATATTTAGGAATAACTCCTTTAATTTTTATTCCAAATGGTATAAGAGCACCAATAGTTCCATCACCACGTGTTGAAGCTAATTTATAATTTCCATCTTGATCATAAACGATTTTTCCAGAAATACCATCAAACTTAGGTTCATACCATAATGAAGGTATACCATCTTCGAAATAAAGATTTGGAAATTTCTGTTGTATATCGAAAAACCAATCTACTACAGCTTCAGCAGTCTGTTCTTTTTGCATTGATAACATTGGATATTCATGTTCGACAGGAATATCTCTAGTCTGTGTCTTCGCTCCAACTTGATAAAAATACTGGTTATTCGGATCCAATTCTTTTAATCTTCTTTCTTTAAAATCGAATTCCTCATCAGTCACACCTGTATCTTCACCATTATAATATTTCATTCTATAACTATTTAGTTCATCTACGAGTTTATTAACTTCATTAACCATACGCAGATTCTCCTATTTGTTAAAAGAAAAATATATAATTAAAGATATTTTACAAGAAAATAAATATATTTGTTTGTAGCTCTGTAAATAAAAAAATAAAAAAAAGAAACCAGAGTAATCTGGTACAGAAAACCCTTTCGAGTTTTCTGTTTTAAGAATAGATATTAGATTTCGATATAGACAACCCAATCTACTGAATCCTCTTCAATAGGACGATAGATATTATCGGTTACATCTACAAAAGATTCGATTTTACAATGGTGAACATCACCATCTTCATCTACCATGTCTACCCATTTGGTAAACACTAATCCATTAAAATCTTTATCTACTCTTATCGAAATTTCAGGAGATATTCCATCTTCTTCAACTTCATCGAGATCGTTACGGTCAATGATTACCTTATGACCCCAATCTCTAAGCCATGAACAATCTACACATACAAGTGTAGTCTTGTTCTTGTTTGGGAGAAGCTCATCGATTTTACAACCGATGAAGAAATCTCCTTCCATGTAATTTTCAGCTGCTTTAGCAGCTGCTTCAAGAATCTGTTCTTTTTTCATTTGTATTTTTCCCTTGACTATAATTATTTTATTTTGTAAGAGTTTTATAGTCATCCACCCTCATTAATATAATATACAAAAAAGAATAATAGATTTACAAAAAAATAGGGATATTTAATCCCTATTCTATTTATTTACTGTTTTTAACTAATTCATGAACATGTCTCTTAAAATATTCATATTTTTCGAAACCGTAATAATTTTTATAAAACATTTTCAATACTCCTTTAAGACATTCCGTAGATTTACCATTTCCTCTAGATAAAACTATTTTCGTTGTAGGTTTATATTCCATTTAATTCTCCTTAATAAAAAAGGAGGGAACGCACTTAACAACGTTCCCTCCTAATGGCTTAAAGTATGTTATACAGAATTCGTCAACGACGCTCTGGAATAACCTAAATCAACATTTGTTTATAAACCTTAATTACATCTCTTACAATAGCAGATTCGTCAACAGGAATTTTTTCTCCATTGTGTTTTCCACCAAAATCATTATAAATGTAATCATTATGAATAAGGCTTACAATCATATCTTTGATAGGATTTCTTTCATCAGATGTACTTGTTTTAATTTCAAATACACTTCTGATATTTCGATATTTGATTTCGATCAATTGATTATAATCATAATCATTCTTAAGTTGTTTTAATACACTTACGGATGGAGCTCTAGTAAATGAATAACTTGCACGTGTTGCTGTTACGAAATGTGGAAGATATTCAATACCAAGATCTTTCATCTTATGAATTAATACGATTACCAATTTAACAAACTGATCAAATGTACAAGATCTTACATTATCTACGCCAGAGAAGAATCTAGCAAATACAGTAGATACAATGTTTACTGTGAAATAATGTAACTGATAATTCTTTTTATAGAATTCAAATTCTTCCTGAGAAATGTAAACATTATTTCTTCTACAGATACATTCAATAGCATCATCATTAGCATATCTGTTAAGAATAACGATAGATTCATCAGTGTTGCGATAGAACATATCGAAAATATCATTTTCCGACAATTTATCTTCATCATCAGATGAATTATCACTATCATTAATTCTGTAACAATCGTAAGGATTGTTTGCACGAATCTGGAATTCCATAATACTCATACGAGCTACGACTGCAATAAGTTTAATAACAGATTTCTTAAGATCAGCTTTAGGAATGATCGTTGTTACAATTTTGATAACCAATTCGTCAACAATTGATTCACGAGTTTTATTAAACATAGGGAAACTATCCCAAATACGTTTATTAGAAGATTCTGTTCGAGAAACAATTCTATCACAATACTGATAGAGTTTATTCATCAAATTAGAACAATTTGTGCCAACAACAATGATCTTAAAGATAGCATCAAAAATAGTGTACATGAAATTGAATACATCAATATTGAGATCAGAGTTGATAAAGATATAATGTGTACATAATGGGATTGTAAATTTAGTCATGTAAGATGCTGTATAGATAAGTTTCAAATGTTCATTTGTAAATGTTGTAGCTTCAGCATAATTAGCAGATTCTTTTTCATCTACAGAAACTTCATAATGTTCTTCAACATAAGCTTTAATAGCTTCAATGAAATCAACTGTAAATAGAGTCGAAATGAGGAAGTTGATAAAGTTTTCATATTTACCAAAGTCTCTGTGTGCCTCAGCACCATACTGCTGTAGAGCATTTTCATCATCAACCTTAACAAATTTCTTAAGATCAATTGCTTTCTTAATAGTGAAATATGAATAAAGAATCCTCATTTTCAGTTGCGGATCACACTGATTAAGAATCATATTGTTATCATTACATATATCAGTGGCCATTGAAGAATAAACACGTTTCTTACCAATACCTGTAACAAACTTATTGTAAACATTAAAATTCTCATTTGCAAAAATTTTATCAAATTCTACAACAATATTTTTATTTCTCTCTTCAAAAGGTTCCAACCTTGCTTTATTAACCTCATCTTCAGTTACATTAATTGTTTGCAAATACTTAGCCATTATTTTTAATCCTCCAAAGAATATGTACACTTTCTTGTTAAGGAGAAAATATATAATTAAAAAAAAAGATAGGATCGATTGATCCTATCTTTAAGCTCAGCCAACTCTCATAGAAGTATAACTTCTTTTAAGCTGAGATTCTTTTGTTAATAATGAGAATCGAATATCTCTATCAATTCTTACATTATTCTTGTGAAGATTATTAGACACAATCTCCTTGTCCTTATCATTCAGGGACTTCATAGCATCCCTGAAATTCTTCATTATATCGTCCATAATATTTCTCCTTGAATAAAGGAGAAATGTTTTTATTTATTCAACATTTTTAAATTCCTTTATTCATTATTATAATATATCAACTAACATAGACCTTTTACAAAAAAGAAAGGAGATTAATCTCCCTTCTATATTTAATAAATGTATATTAACAATTAAAATATACATTTATTTGTGACAGGGTCTATTCCTGTAATAGAAATAAATTCCTGTCTTGTCACTAATTTGGTCTTAGTGACTGGAAAACCATTGTAGTTTACACTATAATGGTATGTAAACAATTGTTTACCTTCCATAGTTTTCACCTCCTTGGTAAAAGCTATATTTAGAGAGGGCGGTGACACGCCCTCTCTATCTTTTATCCATTATTATAATATATCAAGCATCATAGACCTTTTACAAAAAATAGGATCATTATTGATCCTATTTTAAAAACTAAGGCATTATTACACCATACTCATAAAAAGCATATTCTCTAAGAGACTCATAGCCTTTAGATTTTATTTCATTATAAAGTTTTTCAGGAATTGGAGGGTTATCACTCTCGATTTCATGTTCCGCATAACTCGTATAACAAGTTTTCGGATTAATTTTTATTTCTTCCATATATACCTCTTCAAAAATATAATATATAAAAAAAGTGTGGATAAATATCCACACTTTTATAATTAAGCACAAACTCGTTTTAATTGATTTTCAACATCGCTAAGAATATCTTCGATATTTGGTAAATCATATAGTTCATGGCAAAGATCGATAATACTAACATCTTTAGTTTGAAGATATTGATTATAATCCTGACCAGTCATTATGAAATTACCATATTGATCTGTAATATTAAGAATACGATATCTCTGATTTTCTCGACCGATTTGATGTTGACACATTAGAGACGGATAAAGTGATTTAGCATCCCAGTCTACAACATTTCGGAATATTTTAGTTTTATGACCATTAATTTCTACTGGAGGAACTTCCAATAATAATGGATCTTGTACTAAAGCACCATCGAATGATTCTTTAACACCATAATCAATAGTGTTACCCATAACTTGATTATTATCCAAGAATCTATTATAGAACGCATTCTTAATAATAATACTAACGTTTACACCATTCTTTGTATCTGTATTATCTGCAAGAGATAGATAAGTAATCAAATCATGGTTACGTTCTTCAAGTAAATGAAGTAACGCAGTATCACGCATAGAATATTTCAAGAATATTTTGAAATCTTTAACGATAGCATTACGAATGTTATATCCAAAATCAGAAAGATCTACTTTATTAGCATGAATTTCTTTTTCAGCTATAGCATCCAATTTGTAGCTTCGTTCAATACTTCGTTTACGCAAATTACTATACAACGACATTTGGTCTATGTAAGTTGTATAGCCTGGAGCAACAATCCAATCCCACAATCTTGAGAAGTGTTTCTTATTTCCAGAATCTTCACCAACATTATAAACTTTCTCTTTTCTCTGAGGATCTTCATTGAATGAGAATTGTCTATACTGTTCTGGAATATCAGGATGACACCAAAGATTTGTAATATCCAAACCAAGAATCTTTTCACGGCCTAACATGTATTTATTATCATAATTACTGTTCCAAGCCATTGCAAAGTCTGGTTTATCCTGCTGAATCAATTGGTGGAATGCCTGTAACATAGTTCGTTCAGATTCAAAGAATTTAATATTGATTTTACAATCAGGAATCTTTTCAAAATCTTCACGAATATATTCATTAATGTATCCATCGATATCTTTCTGAACTTCTTGCTGAACTTCTCTAATTTCATCCAAGAATAAACAAAGTGCATAGAAATGATTCTGTTTATTATTGTAATATGTGATAATTGAAATTGGAGCTAATGGATTATTCTGATCTACCTGCTCTTTAAAACGATAGATAAAGGTTTCGATATCGTAATAACTTATATTAAGAACGCGAGGAAGTTTACTACCATGTTTTTTCATAAAAGCAGTTTTATAATAATCTTCAATAGCCAAATCTGCCTCATAGATAAGTGGACTCATGTAAACTTTATTATTCATAAATTTCTTAAAGTTCATTTTATCTATTTTAGCCATTTCGGGATTTGTATGATATTTATTAGCTTCAGCTTTTAAACGTTTGTATTCATCGTAAATTCCAAGATATTTACAAATATCACCTTCACGTTTAGAATACTCTACTGTATGAGGTTCTACTAAATCTCTATCGATATACATCTGATTGTAAGGTTTACAATTTTGTTCATCGATGATTGTATAATATTCGATAGTAGGTCTTTCGATTATTTGAATTTCTGATGTATTAGTTTCGTCATCTTTAACGATTTGTATTAAACAATCGTCGGAAACTTTTTCCATGTTAAAATCCGTATGCGGATTAATTTTATCAGCTCGTCGCCATCGAGCTTTCAAATACATAGAATTCAAAATGTATTTTCCCATAGTTGAATTTTCCTCCATCTAATTAGTTTACATAAATTTATCACACTGTTAATTTAAAATTAGATATTTTCTTTATTTTCAGAAGGTTTTTCTTCTCGAGCTTTAAGTATAATAAATTTATGACTATCATCAGGAATTTCAATTATATTAACATCAAATATTTTTCCTTTGTAAATAACCGTATCACCAGTATTCAAATCGATACCATCAAAAAGTTGTTTGAAAATTGATACATCGGTATGCTTAAAATCATAAACATAACACTTATCAATATATTTATCGAATTCTTCTTCAGATATAGGCAGTTTTATTGCACGTTTCTGAATAATTGTATTTGGAATATAATTCAACACATTAACAAATACTTTTTCAATTTTCATCTTAATTAATCTCCTTAAAGTTTATCATTTTATTAAATTTAGACATCGGAATTATAATAGAGCATTTATCGCCACAATTATTTTTACAACAATCTTCTCGTTGTGGAGAGCAAGGACATTCTGGTCCTACACAATTTTGTGTTAAACGCACTACGTTATCTGCACTATTAATATCGACGGTATATTTTTCACTAGCCATCGGATTTGTAATAAAGTTCAATACCATTTCTATGAAATTTTGATCATCAATCATTTTCATAACTTCTTCCATAGAAATTTCTTTAGAATCAGGTTCAGTATTAACTCCGAGATAATAAAACCAATTAAAAATATCAATAAAAGACATTTTACCAAATATTTCCTGATGATTATAGAAATAATCTACAGCCCGAAGAAACTTATTATCAACTCGTCTGTCACCATCATCAAAGTCAATATTCTTATCAGTTAAAACTTTATTAAGTTCATTAATTTCGTCTTCAGTAAGACGATCGCTAATTAAATTTTTCATTTAATTACTCCTTTGTATCATTTCAATATTTCTATTAAGATTTTCAATTGTTGGACGTTTAACATTAAACGCTTCAGATAACAATTTTCCATAATATGCTGGATCCAACATCAATAACATTGCACCCCAGTAATTTCCAAATTCTTGTTTAAATCTATTAAAATCTTCTTCAGATTTAAACTCAAATTTTTCAAAAAGTTCCATCTTAAATTTCTCCTTTTATTATATTTCGTAATATTTGTATTTAAAATATGTATGGATTCCACCAGTTAGTTCTACATCGAAATTCAATGTTACGATATTTCGTTCATCATAGCTTTTTGATATAAAACCAGAAACAATTTTCTTTTGCATGAAATCGTTATGATAGATTAAGAACGGATGATTATTAAATCCATTTAATCTTATTCCACTCATATATTTATTTCTTTCAAACACTTCTTCCCAAGTTTTAGGTTCCAAAGTCAAATAAGAAACATTTGAATCTAAATACAAATTGAAAAGGATATCAGTTACAGCATTTTCTCTTTCCAATGGAAGAACTTTAAGATTAAATATCTTATCAAGTCTTTCAGAATTTGCTATAAACAATGTATGTTTATATCTATCAAGCGGATTAAATTTAATATTTATTCCAAATAAATATTGATTTATTCTTCTAGGTGTAGGAAGATTCATAACTTCAAACCCTAAAATAACTTCTTCTTTAATAGCTTGTAACATAAGTTTTGGAAAAATATACCAAGAATCCAAACATACATCATAAGTTTTAGTTAAGAATGATTTTATAATATCATCGTGACTCATAAGAGATTTAATTCCTAACAAATCACAAGATGATACTACTATTGGTATAGAAACACGTTCATCATTATCTACAAATAATTTCTGATCTTCTTCACTAATATAAAATTCATCAAATGTTACAGTGCTAAAAATTTTATAATAATCAAAATTGTCACCATTTTTCGGATTATGAGAAAGAATGAATTCATAAGTACCATTTATTCTTATCATTTGTAATAAACATGGTGAATTTAAATTATATTTACTTATTACTGTACAGACTTTTTTAAGTTTTTCTATAAGTTTCTTTGTATCTTTTAAAGGTTCATACATTTTAAAAACCTCCTACAATTATTTTATTAAATATCTTCTTCCATTAATAATATTAATTTTTTGAAAATTTTATCATATAATTTTAATAATTTAAATTTTAGTTTAAATATTTGTTTACGTTTTTTAACAATCAATTTCCATTTATACTCATCAACATTATCGTTATCATCATACCAAAATAATACATCTTTAAAAAGATGATCGATTTTATATCTTTCAGTTTCTATACATTTTTGCAATTTAGAAGTACTTTCAGATTTACTAATAGTTTCGCCACCATCTAACATTTTTTAAACCTCTTAATTATAAATTATCCATCTTATATTAACCATGTTTTCATTTCATTAAACAAATATATAAATAAAATCTCTGTAGCCCGAAGGCTACAGACAAAATTATTATAAAATTATTGATCTAGATCATTTCGGACAACATTTGCTGTTATCTCAATACGATATTCTTTTTCAGGTTTTTTATAAGATTCTAAATCGGGAACATAAGGTAAAGGATCGTCAATATTCTTTGTAGGAGATAATACTAATTTATCATCAAGACGCTTAATAGATAATTCAGAAATTTGAAAATTTTCATTATCTGGATTTCCTAAAACACGATTGGCTAAATCATCGATATGTTTACCGATTTCTTTTTTAATATTTTCTACACTATTAACGTTTGTTTTAAATTCTCTAACAACACGATACCTATTTACTATTTGTTTCATATAAAACTCCTTTAGCTTTATTACAAGCTTCACATAAATAATATTTATTAAACCTTCCGGTTTCAAATACAAGTTCACCAGATTCAATGTTTCGTTTACAATTAATACATTTAATGTTTTTATTTTCTAAAATAATTACATTCGCACCATATTTTGCTTTTCCAAATAACTTTTTCTTACTGGGAAGTATTTTCAATAACATAATTTAATAACCCTCCAATAGTATATATTACTATGTGTAATTTAATATAATTATATATTCATTTGGTGTTACATGGAGAAAATATGAGCAATGAATTAATAAGTATTATGTTTAATTCACAAAAAATAAAATATTCCGAATTAGACTTATATTTTAAACGAACTGATATTGAAAAAACTATTTACTTTTGTTTAGATTTTGATTATATTATGGGTAAATATCTTTATGCTATAGATTATGATAAAGATGTTAAATTTACAGAGCAAAATATTAATGAATTTATAACAGAATTCTTAAATCTAATAGCACATTATAAAAGATATTTTTATAACAATCTCGATGCTATGAGTTTCTTTTATATAGGAATCAATGTCAATAAATATAAATCAGATGAAAATATTACAACTTTAATTAAAAAATTAATTCCTTTAATAACAATGATTCCAAGAATTTATATTTATTATTATGATAACTTTAATCAAGGTTTCTTCATGAAATACAATCTAATACGAACTATTTGTATTAGTCGTTCCGATTCAAATAAAGAAATATTATTCTTCGATTTATGTAAATTCAATATGAATGAATTAATTTACAAATTAACAAAAAACTATTATTTCTTTGTAAATAATGATGGTATACATCTATATGGATTTAATAATTTTAGAGAAGAAAATTTATCAGATGTCGAACCATTATACGTTAATACTGTAATTAATTTATTAACTATATATGAAACTTTAAACGAATTACAATTAACTAATAAATTTAAAGTCGATAATATAATCATGGATTTTATAAAGAAACACAGAACTGAAGATTTTAATGATATAAAAACCAAATTATTAATAATTAAAAAATTCACAAAAATGAAAAAGATTGAAAATCGATTAAAGAAACTAGAAGGTGATTTAAATTCACTAATTTATAAAAACATGATAGAAGTAACTATGAGAAACTGGCGGCATGTTATAAAAGATAATAGTATTTATAAAGTGAATGAGATATTAAACGTTCCAAAAAATAAACGAATTAATATAGAACTTCTTATGAATTATTAAAAAAATAGATGGGATCAAATCCCATCTATTAATATTTATTTTTTTAAAATGCTGAGTATAAGTTTGCAAGTCGTTCGGATATCTTATAAATATTTTCACTATGCGAAACAATGTTTTGTGTATCAACGGAAGAAATTTCTTTAAGAGGTATTGCTATATCTATTCCGTCTTCATCGCTTTTTGGTAGATAATTTCGACAATAAACACACTGACCACAGAAACAAAAACGTATAACTAAATAAGCACGATCACCACGATATTGTAAATTAATATTTCTAATCGTTATTTCTTGACATGTTGGAATGAAATATTCTTTAAATCTATCATTTTCTGACAACTGAGAATTTAAAGAATTTATTATTTCCGTTTTAGTAAGTTTAATATAAGGGAATGTTAATGGTGGTAAAGATTTTACAGAATCATTACAACAATTACAATTAAATTTTAATACATCATTATAAAGTCTTTTCATTTCAGGAATAAAAGATACTCCTATATCACCACCTATTAAACACATCTCAATTCTTGTACATCGTTTATAAAATTCTTTACCAAGTAATGCTAATGAAACGATATTATAAGGCTGTTGATTTAAACCCATATAATCATAATCGAAATGAAATGATGTATATGATATAAATCTTGGTCTATATAATTTACCCTTAAAAGATCCATTTTTAAAGATATGATACAAATTATAAGTAATTGCTATATCCCTAATTAACAAATCAGTTGCATTGTGACTATTGAATGTGTTTACAAGTGGTAATACATTATAACCTTTATTCAATAATTCTAACACTCGACATGTAGAATCTTTACCACCACTATATAAAACGGCTATGAATTTATCATTATTATCCATATAGTCTTTAAATGAAAACACCATTTCTCTAAATTTAGGTTTCATTTCACTGTAAATCAATTTTATAAGATCTTCATCAAGAGTACTATAATTCACACCATAAGAATCGAAACTAAGACTAGTTTTACCTAATTTAAATTGTTGTTGTTTTTCTTTAATTTCTTCTTTTTCAATATACTTATCTTCTTCATCAGTAGAAATTACATTATGACGATTTTTAAGTCGTCCAATTAAAGTTTCACGTCTAACAGCACTAGATACATCTAAATTGAAATCGTCACTTAATGTGTAATATTTCGTACATATAGAATGTATATCTATATCGTTAATAGTATCTTTTTTACCTTCTTGTTTTACAACATTTATAACAAATGCTAAACGTTGTTGACCTGTTTTCCTATTATCTATTAGAACAAGTTTTGGACGATAACAACAACTCTTATGTTTTAAATCTTCTTGTTTATCAGAAAATTCTTTTACAAATACAGATTCATCAGTTACAAATCTATAAGAGTTATTTATTTTATTACATTTTTTAAGTAAACCTCTTTCATCTAAATCTTTATCACTAGCTTTTCGTTCATCACATAATTCAATTGGATCCTCGATCTGATCCATCTTTCTAGACATACTATCTTTTTTATCAATAGCTGCATCTACACACATTTCTTCTGACATTATTATTACTCCTTATATTATTTATTATACACTTAATATATAAATAAAAAAAGAAAGGAGATTTATTCTCCTTTCTTTCATAGAACAAACAACAATAGTTATTTCAAATCTTTAACAGCTTTGTCAAACTTTTTTGTTAATTCTTTGGTTGTTTCGTTGTAAGAATTGTATTTATCATACACTTCTTTATCCAACTCACGTCTTCGCTCATTTGTAAAACTTAATGAAAACTTTGATTTAACAAATGAACCAAGATCATTTATACCAAGTGATGTAAAGTGATCTTCAAAATACTTATAGCATACTTCATTAAATTTAATTGCAATTTGAGAAATCACACTATCAGATTCATCAATTCCGGACTTATTAACATTGTGTAAATCCGCAAGCTGATAAGATGGTACAAATATTCTTACAAAATGTCTATACTCATGATTAAAGAATGATAACAGATCTTCATCTGTTATGTCTGATTCTAAGTTTAGAGCTGGATCATAATAAGAATCATGTGCTCTTAGTGAGTGTACATTGAGTGTTTTACCATCCAATACATCGATATAAAATCCAACATAATGAATACCACCAACACACCAATCTAATAATAAAGATTGGTTACTTGTTTCTTTTAAGTAAGAAACAATTTGATCTTCATTGTCTTTGAAAGTTAATAATATAACTTTCTTAAGATAATGAAGAAATGCTTTGTATTTTTCAATAAGTAGTTGTTTCTGTTCGAAAGCATATTTTTTCTCACATTCAACCATCTCATTATACTTTAACATATTTTACCCCTAGTTTGTTTATAGATAGTATTCTTTCTATCTTTAATAATATTTAAGAATTCATACAAATTCTATTCATTATTATAATATATAAGAAAAATTATTTTTTTTTTGTAAAAAAAAGAAAAGGGGTTAAAACCCCAATTCTTTCTAGCGACTGTACCGGGCAGGATCATAACCCTGTTTTTCAAACAGGACTGGATCCCACTTTGCAGCTCGTCTATAAAGCACGAGCTCACTGATTCCGGTTCCTCGATATTTATCGAGGATATCACGGCAGTGCATACCTGCCCTAAAGTCAGCTTCAATAGATACCCAATCCGGCTTCTTTCTAGTCGGATCTCCAGCAATAATATTTATGCCATTTTTCTTAGCATAAATCTTGAGTGCAGCATAACTGCATCCAATTTCTTTAGCTATCTCACTGAGTGGTTTACTCCAATCAGCGAGCTCATAATGAACACTGTTCTTTGCCATATTTTCCTCCTTATAGCATAAATATAATATATTAAAATGGAATATTATTTTACAAAATTCGTTTATTAAACATCTCAATATATCTTAATAAAAAGGGAGGTGATAGTTAATTATGAGTATCCAATTTAATGATGGACAGCTTCAAGCCATTAAGAAAGCAATCAAATGGTACTTTGTTGATAGTTTTACTCAACAAGTATTTGCTCTTGGTGGCTTGGCTTGAAAATCAATTCGAATTGAATAATAAATAATTATCAATCGAGCCGGAACTGGAAAATCCACAACAGTAAATACTATAATTAAGATGTTAGGTATACCAATTAATGATGTAATATTTGCAACTTTAACAGCTAAAGCATCATTAGTTCTACGTCTTAAAGGAAACCCCTCTAATACTATTCATAAAACGTTTTATACAGTTTATAAAAAAGGAAATTCGTTTTTATTCAATAAAAAACATAGAATTCCTTCAAATATAAGATTAATTGTAATAGATGAAGCTTCAATGGTTAATGAAGCTATGCTCAATGATATACTTTCATTTGGTTTACCGACTATGTTACTTATGGATCCTGGTCAGGTTCCACCTGTTTTTGGTACAAATAAGTATGTTGAAGATCCGAATAATCTGGATGTTTTCTTAACACAAGTTATGAGACAGTCTGACGAATCTGGTATTCTTGATCTTGCTATGAAAGCTCGTAATGGTGAACCACTCCCTATGGGATATTGTAAAAACTCATTAGTAACAACATTTGATAAAGTACAAGATCATCTTGGAGATTATTCGGTTATTTTATGTTATGCTAATAAAACACGTCGTATATTAAATCAAATGGTTAGAGAACAAAAAGGCTATAAATCCATTTATCCTCAAAAAGGTGAAAAAGTTTTATGTCTTTTAAATAACTATAATTATGAACTAGAATATAATGACGTTCCTATTTATCTAATTAATGGATTAACGGGGTATGTTAAAGAAGATTCCTTTATAGAAGATAAAAACGATATGGAATTATTAAATCTTAAATTTACTCCAGATTTCTTAATGGACTGTGGAGATCCTAATATGGTTTTTAATTCTGTATGTTTTAGAGAAATATTCGAACAGTATCAGAAAGATCCTAGTAAAGAAGCATTTATTGAAGAGCTATATAATAATGAACTTGAAGATGATGCTCTTGGTGAAGTTGGTATGATTGATTTTGGTTATGCGTTCACCGTACATAAAAGTCAAGGTTCTGAATACGAACATCCATTAGTAGTAATGGATATACAAGATAGACCCGTAACAGAGTTATTTTATAGTAAATTTTTGTACACAAGTTTGACCAGAGGAAAAAAAGCCGTTACTGTAGCTTTTATGCATGATTAAAACGAAAAAAATAGGGAGTTTCTCTCCCTATTTTTTTTTATTCTTCATTTGTAGGAAATATATATTCTGTATCACCTATAGTTTTTACAATCCCATTATCTAATAATATTTCATCACCCATATTTTCATATTGATTTAAAATATTCAAATTTTCATATTCTTCTTGTGTTATGTATTCAAATCTATACCCTTTACTATGCCCACAAACATTTTTAAAGGCAGTTTCTACAAACCACGTATTAAATCCGTGATCTCTACACCAAGCACACGCACAACGTGCATATTCTGTAGACCCATTCGGATATATAACTTTCAAAAACTTATTATCAGACTTATTTTTATACTGATCTTTATAATAAACCCATCTACAATTATCTTTAGTATAACTTTTATCATTATCTATTCTATCTAGTGAGATTTCATTGACTGGATATTTCTTTCTCATTTCTACCCATGATGTATATAAAGCATCGTAAAAATCTATAAAATACTTAAATTCATCACTATTAATACCTCTATTAACATAACGATCAGCTTCTTTTTTCTTAGTATTAGTAGTTCTATCTCTCATATTTCGCCATCTATTAAAGAATATCGGATCACTCATATGGTTGAAATGATCACAATCTTTATGGAACATACCTTCTAATCTAAGAACCACATATCGTGCTCGTAGTTTTTCTCTACCACATTTAACACATTTCATTCTATATACTGTGATTTGTTTATTCTTTAAAGGATTTCTAGAATCTGTCCAAGGTATAATTTCGACACATTTCATATCACCGTAAATATCACCAATATTGATTTCATTTGTCATAAGTTAAAATACCTCCTTACAAATATTATGAATAAAATATATAACTATAAAAGAAAAGCAGTTACAGTAGCATTTTTAGAATAATATTAAAAAAAATAGGGAGAAAAACTCCCTATTTTTTTTTATAATAAATAAAATTTATTAGTAGTATAAATGGTTTTCATTTCTTCATCTATTAAAGATTTCATATTAGTTATTTTTATGAAATATTCAACAAAATTTCTAATATAATGTTTATCATATTTTAAACTATATAACGGTGAAATAAGTATTTCTCTACAATAATCATTAAGATTTACAGTCCAAATATTTTTGATATTTTCAGATCCATCAATATCATCGAATAGTTTAAGTAAATAATCTAAACGATTCATTAAAATTCTATATTGATTGAATTGATACTTTACGGATTTCTCATCAAAATGTTGATATTTTGTATTTCTAAAATATTTTTGTGCTTCTATTAAAAAACGTATACATTTCTTCTTGTATTTTTTCGTTATATTAGATGAACTAGAAAGAACTATATTGTAAATAAACAATGTTCTTTCAATCAACAAACTTAGTATAAATCTTTTATATTTACATTTATACATTAGACGGTCTCCATTTTAATATTAGATATTTTCAAAGAAGTATTTATCGAATATTCGCTGAGTCTTTTTATCAACTTCGAGTTTAAATTCTGAATTTATAAATTCATCATAAGTCATGGTTTTAGATTTAGGTTTAATAATATTATCATAAATATAATTGTTTATACAACTGATAATATATTGAGAAGGAGTAATATTTTTATTATTGACAACTCGTTTAAAGATTTTATTTTTATTAATGGACCAATCATATTTAAAATCTTTAAATATCTGACTTTTTATAATTTGCAAATAATCAGTAACAAATTCTTCATCATTTTCCGAACCATAAATAAAATGATCAATATCCATTGAATAATTGAAAAATTTATCAGCGACTTTAAATTTAACAACTTTCAATCTAGTTCCAGCATAATCTTCTCTATGTAATTTAATACATGCTATTATATAACAATTTTTCATGCCAGCAGTTACTAATTCGTATCGTTTTTCAATAATTTTGATTTCAACTTCGGTTTTATCTTCTTCAAAATACGACTTTAATTCATCATATTCATAATTTAAAATACCTTCCATAAGATTTACGAAATATCTTACAAATCGTCTAGCATCTATAAGTTCAGATATAAAAGCAGCGTTTTCTCTTTCTTTTAATTTCTCATCTAACGAATATTTGTTTACCATAATTTTACCTCACTTAATATATTTAAATATAATTAAACTAATAAAAAAAGAAAGGAGAATGAATCTCCTTTCTTTTTTCTTAAGCAGCCATCAGGATAGAGTAAGTTGATGGTGATAATTCTTCACCATACTTCTCTTCCATATCATAGGGATGAGTCCTATAAAGCTGTTTAATGTCGAGGTACATTTCAGATGCACCTCCGAATGCCCATCCAAATTTTTGGATATAGCTGCTAACTAATTTCTCTATGAATTTTTTATTCATAAAGAACCAGCTAATAATCTTTTCATCATCAAGTTCATTCTCCTCAATATGAAGATTATTTATAGTTTTTGTAAGATCGATAATCATAATAATTTCTCCTCGATTATAAGGAGATTTGATTTATTTTAACTTTTTTATATTCTCCTTATTCATTATTATAATATATCAACTAACATAGACCTTTTGCAAAATATAGGAACCTGGGAAATAATCCCAGGTTCCCGTTCGTAATAGATATGCTCCCACGAGAACTATTGATGTTATCGCATTCTCCGTGATCTGGAACTTTCACCGTTTCCTCACGTCGGTAACCACACGTGCCGGATCACAACGGAAATAAATCCGTAAAAGGCAACCCGAGATTGGTGAGAGTAGGATTCGAACCTACAATTTATATAGATAAGTAAATCTATATCCTAATAATTTACTCACCTAAGAAATATATAATAAACATCTATAATTAGATGGAAGAAAAATAAATGCACAATGTACGACATTAGTGCTGGAGAATTTAATGTTTTTTAAGAGAGGTTTATGCAAAATTACAAAGTTTGATGCATTTTTTGTCAACTAGACCAGAGAGAGTGTTATATGTGACAAATTAGACGGAGCGTGAAAGATTCGAACTTTCGGAAACCTTACGGAATCGGTAGTTTTCAAGACTACTGCACTCAGCCGGACTATGCGAACGCTCCAAATAAATTTGAAATCCTACATTTAACTGAATAAATTCAGTAAATTTTTTAAATGGTTAAGAAACATTAATAAATGATCGGAACCGATTTAACTTTTCAATGTATTTTATTCATACTCCCGTCAGAGATAAGACTACGGGGATACGAGATTTCAAATTAATACGTCTCTTCTAGGACTCGAACCTAGGACCAATAGATTAACAATCTACCCTTCTACCAACTGAAGTAAAGAGACATAAAAATAAAGCGGGTGAGGTGGGATTCGAACCGCACGCCGTTTTCAGACTAGCATAAGCAGAATCTGAAGCACTGCACACCAAACACAGTTTGCTCACCCATATATGTTTAATACATTACTTTGTGGTAATGTATGTAGAAAATTATTATTCCGAAAGCATACAATTTCAATCAATTACTATCATAAAATGCTGAAATTCGGAATAAGATTGTGAATTTAATATACTTAATTAAAAACGCGTTATTTTCTCACAAGTATATCTATATGTTATAATATTTTTATAAAAAATGCACATTTTTAAACATATTTTTAAATAATTTAATCATTTTTATAGTATTTAAAACTAAAAATCAATTATTTTTAAACTATTGTACTTTACTACATTATAAAATAAATATTTAATTTTTAAAAAATAGATATCTTAAAAATCAATAAATAGTTATTTTGTTTCATATAAATTTATATATTACTCTTTAAATTTATGGAGGATTTAATACTTATGTGTAATGATTTAGTATGTGAAATTACAGAATATATGGATAAATTTAGAGATCCTAAACAATGTAATTTGGAATATATGATTACATATATTCTTACAAAAGATGGTAAACCTGAAATAGGAACTTATAACAATGATAAAGATAATGAAAAATATTATTTTTGGTATTTAAGAATTCCTGGTTATACCTGTGCTAATGTAGTTTTCAATAGAAAAGATGATACCGTTGATGAGATTATATTAACAAGACGTGGTGGAGCTTTTTCTGATGGAATGGAAACAATGTATTTAAATCCAGATAAACTAGAAAAAGAATTAAATAAAATGTTTAAAGGAAAGAAGGTAAACTATTATGAACGAAAAGACTAATGAAGAAAAAATAATTTACTTAGTAACTATCCATTTAACAGAATTAGTATTTATAACTAAGGCTAAAAATGAAAAAGAAGCTAAAATTTTTGTAGCTCACCATTTAACTAATAATAAATCTATTTATAAAAATTTAACAGATATTATAAATACACGCAATTACTTAGATTATTTTACAGCAATACAATTATCAACTGTTACAAGAATTACGGAAAATACTACAGAAGGAAATGTAACAAATGTAGCTAGAATGATTTATGATCTTGATACAACCGATAATTTAAGGAGGTTTTGAAATGACGTACGATCATCATGTTGATGAATTATATGAAAAATATAAATATTACGGTTTTGATGAAGATGTAACCACATTACAATTAATAAAACCTGTATATGATCAACCAACTAATATGATTAAAACTAAAATACAACTTTTTAATCATTGTAAATTTGAAGGGTTTTATTTAATCAGATTTCGTTCAGAATTCTTAAATGAATTAAAAGAAACTATGATATTCTTTGGAAAAGCTCATAGAACGTTACAAGATAATCTATTCATTATATACTATCATTTAAATTTTGGATATCCACAAACATCTTATAATGAAGTAAAAAAAGTAATAGATGAATATTGTTCTATATATGACGATTTTCAAAAAATTAAGTTTATACAAAGATTACCAGAATTAACAATTTGTAAACATGAAGATATTGTTTATATGTTACCTATTGTAGATATTAGATTATCTAAATCGGAATATAAATTACTTGAAAAGTTTTTACTAAAACAATTAAAACTAGAAAATATTAAAAGAATAGAGTATTATCCTAAAAGAGGATTTTTAAGGAGGATTTAAATCATATGGCTGTAAAATTTAGAAATGGTGAACACCACCGTAATCCATCAGGTTTTTACAATAAAGTAAAATATTTACTTAGAGAAAGTAAAAGAGATCCTGGAAAATTATATCAATTATTCGGAGATATTTCTTATCATAGAAATGGAGTTGATAATAGATATTTCAATACGATTAGAAACTCGTGGGAATTTGCTTATATAGTAGCTAAAGAAATGATTAAAGATAATGTTGATAATCCAAAAGACTATTTAATTTCTATGTATATTTGCGATAGAGAAAATAGAAAACCTTGGTATGATAGAATAGAATTTGTAAAAAAAAAATAAGGAGGAAACTTTATGGATGAAGAATATAATCCTGAAAAAGAATCATGGAATGATTACCAACAACGTATAATAGGAGGATATATGGCTATGAATATGGATAAAGGCCTTTCGAAATATCTTATACATAAAGATAAAACTCCAAAAATAATATTATTATTCGAAACTATATTTTTATACATTAAAAATACTTTCGTAACCATTAAATCGAAAATTTTAGATTTTGTTTCACTACATATTAATACTGTAACAATTAGACCAGCTGCAAGTATGATGACGATAACAGAATCAATGAGCCAATCTGCTAAGCTTAAAAACCTTAAGCAATTTGCAGAATGGGTGTATAAAAAATGGGCTTATTGGGATGGAGAATTTAACTGGGATTACTTAAATACTTGGTGTTATGATGATAATCCAGATAATCGTATAGGATGGAGAAAAACATACATAATTACAATTTCTTATCCATCACGTAATGAGTCATATCCGATAGCATTTACAGACAAACCATTTTATAAATTAAAATCTAGTCTTTCAGACAATGAAGAAATTACACATAAATATCCTAAATTGTTACAACGTGTAGCAGAATTACAAACTAGAACAAGAGATGAATCTAAACTTTATCGAAAATATCAAACAGCTATATTCAATGAGGAGTAAAAATATGAAAAACTTTTTAGAATCAAAAAAAGGACGATCTGAAGAATTTCGGATACAAAATGAAATGAAAATTTGTCAACATTTTTCGAATGAAGAACGAAATAATGATAATTGTAAAATCTTATCATTGTTGAAAAACGATTTACTTTATTCGTTGAATAAGGAGGAGGACAAATTAATTAAAAGAGCTATCTACGAAATATTAATTAGATATTCTACATTCTTCAATGAACCAGCTTCTACTAAATATCATGGTGCTTACAAAGGAGGATTAGTAGATCATTCATTAGCAGTGTATCTAGCAGCTATAAGAACATCATTCCATTATGGAATACAAGCAGATGAAGTTAATCCAATAACATGTTTATTCCATGACATTTGTAAAGTTGGTAAATATAAGCTTGTAAAGGATGATAAAAAAGGCGACAATGGATTCAAATACATTTATAACAATGATTATAATGGAATTGAACATGGTGCTGAAAGTTTAAGACGTTTATTAAATATAGACGGTATTAAAGAAATGATATCAGAACCCTGGCAAATTGCTATCGCATATCATATGGGTGTATTTGGTGTTTCTAATACAGAGATGCAGAATTTTAGCACTATGAGTGAACGATATCCTGAAGTTTTACTTCTCCATCATGCTGACATGATTGCTACAAAAATCTACGATCTTTAAAAAGGGGTTAAAGATGAGTATAAGGAAAAATAAAATTTTATCAAATACTAATATTAAATCTCTTAGATCTAAAAATTTATACATTATAAATGCTGAAAATCTAAATGATCAATTTTATAAATGTGTTCATGGGTTCTTTTATGTTGATCCTATTTATAATATATTTTATCATGAATGTAAACTTAAACAAAAAATGGTATATGAGATGTGTTTAAACTGTCCAAAGTTTAAAGAAAAGAAACCAATTAAACTTAAAAAAGGAGAATAACCATATGTATTTATTAAAAATAAATAGACCAGATGATAATGTTTATTGTACAATAACTTATGATCGTGGACAAAAAGGTTATCGATTTGTAAATCTATCACACAATCATATTTGTCCATGTGTTTTCAAAACTATAGATGAAGCTTTTAAAGACTTGGATAGAATGAAAAATGAAGGATCGGTTTTATCATATAATGTGATTAGTCCATCTTTCAATATAGATTTTGTATTAAAACAGTTATTTGAATAAAAAATAAGGGGGAATCATATCCCCCTTATTTTTTTACATTGTTTTAGCTACTTCACATGGTCTTTTTGCAAGGTAATCGTTATAACAAAAATTATTTGTGTAATGCATTATACGAACAATCGTAAAATATTTTCTTTCAACATCAACTACGAGTTCGTAAACATATTTTGATTTAAAAGGATTTCTAGATGTAGCAGTTATAACATCACCATCTAAATCCATTCCTAATACACACGGATTGAATTTCTTAGATTGTATGAATCGATTACTTGGAACATATCCGAAATCTTTAAACATAAAGTTTATATATTTCAAAGGAATATGTTTACATGTTTCACTTCTACCAATTTCAGTTTGTTTAATAGAACGTAAGAAATTCTTAATTTTTATATTGTCCATATATCACCTCACACCACTTTATAAACAATGTTCCAACCAGAAGGATTATTTATAACAAAAGTTTTATTTGGCATGATTCCTACTACTTGTTTAACAAGATGTCCTAAACTAATTGCGGCTCGTTTATAAGCTTCGGTATAAACTTCATCACATGTCCAATTAGGACGAGTTTTAGTATAATGATTAACCCATGCATTATAAATACATTGTAAAGGTTCATGTTGTACAGACCAATTCCAATTATTGTAACCGAAAACATCTTTTACTGTAAAAGATTTAGCATTTGTTTCAGACAAATATCGATTTATCTGAGATTCAATGTAAAATCGACAATTAATTATTTCAGATGCATTTAACACTCTAGGTGTTCTATACGATACAAGTTGATTATTTTTATACATTGTAGTTTCCTCCTTACATTATAGTACACTGCTTATTATATAACATTGACCACTTAATAAAAGACTTAAAAATGAAAATAATCCGGATTTAACCATCAATTTACTAAATTCATCTTTTAAATATTTATGATCGTTATATGCTTGATATTGTTCATTGTATTCCTGTTTAATACGTTCGATATCTTTGTCTGAAGATAATAAACCTTTATCATACATTTCAAAAGATTCGACTATAATATTGGAAAATTTATAATTTCTCCATCGAACATTTTCTCTAGTAATTAAAACATGAATAACAACACACATGATTATCAAAATCATAGCCAAAATTAAAGTAGCAATTGGTAAAATTTTTATGATTGATAACATTTGATAACCTCCTATTCTATCAACCCTTTCATATGATCATAACCTTCATTAGGTTTAATTATTCTTTCTTCTACTAATTCTTTTCTTAATAGAAGTAAAAATAATTTTAATTCATCCAATGATAAATCTTTATTACAAGTATTTGTTCTACCCATGTGTTTGTACCAATTTATCATAGTTCCACTAGGTTTGTGTAAAATATAATATTCATCTTCATCTCTAAATGCATGAAATGAATCTGTATCTTTAAAATCACAATACCAAACACTATCCCAATCCCATGCTAAAGAATTCAATGGAAAAACTTCTTCGAATATTTTTGTCATTTCATCTCTTGTAAAATGATATTGGTGATTGTGTTCTAGATTTCGATATCTGTGTTTTATTCCAAATTTATCATCTAAACGAATTTCAACATTATCTACTCTTCCTACATAGTGTTTTTCTTTGTCCCTAGTTAAATTTACCTCTTCAACTTTATCATTTGTTAAATGTATAGCAGTTTGATTTTCACCATCTTTCAAATCGAAAAAGAATTCATCAACTACAACAAATGATCCATCTTTTACTTTGTAATATTCCATATCACATCTCCTTATTTTTTAGTTTGATTCGTAATTAGCACTAACTAATTTTCCATCTTTAATTTTATAACCGCAGTATTTTAATACTCGATCACTTAATATAGATTTTTTTTGTGAAATGTGTTGAGAAAACGTTTCTCTACTTCTTCACTAGTCATTTCTATATTATGATACATAATAGGTTTACCGCTTTTAATTTCATCAATAAACCTTTTCATTAAAAAGAAATTCATAATTACTTACCTCCTCATGATATATCTTTTCAGTAATATAATATATAAAAAAAAGAAGGAGAGATTTTATTCTCTCCTTCTTTAAAAACCATTTTACTCCATCGGATTCAATTGTTTGGAATGATACATTATGAATCTATAGATTTAATTGAAACCTCTGATGATACATTCGTTCTTTTTGGATTTAATTATGACAAATGATACATTGTTGGTTATCGGATTTAATCAGCATGTATGATACATTATAGGGATGTGGATTTAATTAAAGGCAACGATCCAATCTACAATTTTATTTCTTAATACCAGAAAGTTCAACGAGATGTTCAAGTTGTTCTTTCAACTCAGCAATCTTAGCAATGGTTTTTTCTTTATAATCCTTCTTTTCTTCTTTAGTCATATCTAAGAAGATTTCAGGAGTTGTCCAGTTGTTTCCAACATGAACCATTCCAAGTTTCTCCTCTTCATAAGATTTGATAACTGGAATATCCATTATAGTTCTAAAAGCTACATAGTAGTCTTTAACGAACTGCTGGATCATCTTTCTATTAGCCATCATGTGTTGATGTGCCAATGAGAGATTCTTTTTACCTTCTTCGTCAGAATTCATCCAACGATTTAGGTATTGAATTCTTGCCTGATAATAAACCACTGAATATGGGCTTCTAGCTTTCAGGAAAGAACCAGGAAGAACGCCAAGAAGACGTTTCTTCAGATAAACGTTGTAATTAGTCTTCTTGCCTTTTACACGTTTTGTTAAACCGACTATTCCAGCATACTGGAACAGCTGTCCAATATAATAAATCTTCTCTACTTTATATTCAGCAAGAAGATCGCCTGCAAGAGCTGGGCCGATTCCAGATACATTTGTAAGCCATCTTGTATAAACAGGATGTTTTTTGATACATGTGTGAAGATGTTCAACCCACATATCTTCGAATTCACGTAAACGATTTGTCATAGCGTTTACGAATTCCTTATGTTCTTCTGAAGTTTTCATGGTTTCAGCAGCTTCAGAAGCATTTTTTGTAGCAGTTCCATCTGCTTTCTCGTGATTTCTATTCGATTCACGAATTCTTTCTTCTTGCGTAACCCTGATGTTAGCCACAGTTTCCTTAATGTCTCCAACTATCATCTGATAGTTAAGATCATTTTCAAGTTCCACAGCTCTCTTATCACACATTGTTTTTTCTGTTAATGTTAACATAATTTACCTCAGTTTATTTATAGATAGTATTCTTTCTATCTTTAATAGTATTTAAGAATTCATACGAATTCTATTCATTATTATAATATATAACGAACTTAATCTTTTTTACAAAAAAAGATAAGATCGTTATGATCCTATCTTTCTGAATACAATACTCATTGAACAATTCCGGATTCAATCTATATCTCTGATACATTTGTTGACAAAGGATTTAATAGAATTTTATGATACATTTGTTGATGTCAGATTTAATATTTTTTTTAACAATACATTCAACAAAAACGGATTTAATATCGCATCCTGATTCATTAATTGTAATTAGATTTAATTGTACATGATGATGCATTCCTATCCATTGGATTTAATAAGTATACATGATTCATCTGATGACTTCGGATTCAATAATACATGATGATACATTTGACAAAAACGGATTTAATAGACTTTTGCGATTCATTGCGTTACTTAGGATTTAATTATCAATTACGGTTCATTAATTTCTCAAGGATTTAGTTTGTGTCAATGATACATTTACGATCAGCGGATTTATTAAACGGATTCGATACATTTGGAATCTACGGGTTTAATTATTTAATTCGATAAACGCATTCATAGCCAATGGATTTAATATGTGCAAGTGATATTGTATTCAAGTTTATAATATATAAATAAAAAATATAAGTGGTAGCAATGCTACCACTTATATTTAATTAAGCAAAATCCACCTCACCAGCATAGAAAAGTCGCTTGAATTTTATGTCTGCATCAGTCATAAATATTTTTACAGCTCTCTTTGCCTGTTCAGCATATTCCATAGTAACTTGAGTTAATCTACGAGTTGTTGGATTTGTTACAGTTTCAGTCAAGTCAGCAGATGACATTTCACCAAGACCTTTGAATCGTGTAACCTGAATCTTAGGTCCAAGAATAGAATTCATATACTCACATAACTGATAAATTGTTCCATGATACTCATGATTACTTCTAATACCTTTAAGATATACACCATAAATATGAATATCATAAAGTTTCTCGATAATCACATCAAAATGTTGTCTCAAGAATTCTTTATCCAATCTTAACGATGCGTGATAAATTCCTTGGTCAAACATATACAGATTTGTATTTGGAACTTTTCTTACATCATAACCAGAAATTCGTTTAAATTCTTTGTTGAATTCATTATTACGATCTTCTGTACACTGAGAAACAATATTGATATTAACAATAATTCTTTCCAATAAATCTGGACGAATTGCTAAAGCCGATGCATGATTATCAATAAGATTATTGTAACCAGTAGTAGCTTTAATAAAAGTTCTAAATAAACCATCGCTTAATTCCTTATTTGTTTTCTCTGAATAAAGTTTAAATGTATTACAAATAAACTCTTCCATATAGAAATCGAAATCTTTTTCAGTATGAATAAAGAATGATTGTTTATTAGCTAATGTGATTTTCTTAATAGGAGGATTAGCAATAAATACATGTCCTCTACGAATCATTTCTGGATAGAATGTGTAAATGAAAGCAAGCAACAAAGTTACAATATGTGCACCGTCATCATCGGCATCAGTAAGTAATATGAATGATTTATACTGAAGATTATCATAGTTTAACTTACCTGTTCCCGGGAATCCAATACCAAGTAACTGAATAAGATCTAAGATTTCTTTACTCAAATTGCTTGTACTTCCATTAGCAACATTCTTTAATTTACCACGAAGTTTATAAAGTGCCTGGAAATCATGATCCTGAGCTTCAGAAACCTGTCCACCAGCAGAAGCTCCTTCTACTACAAAGAGTTCTCTTCTATCAGGATCTGTAGAACGACACATTGTAAATTTACTTAAATCGATTGCATTTGCACCAAATGCTGATTTAGCAGCTTTAGTTTCAATGAGATTCTTCTTAAGTTTCTTACGTTCAAATTCATATTTAGCATAATCAATTGCTAAATTTATAAGTTTCTTAGCCTGATTAGGATTCTTTCTTAACCAATTCAAGAATACATTTCTAGATGCTTTCTCAATAGGAGATTGTACATCAATAGATTTCAATGTATCTTTCATCTGATTATCATAGTTAGGATCCTCATGACCAACACCTACAATAGCTACAACATTATCATTCAATAATGCACCAGTTACACTAAGTTTTTCAAACTGTTTAGGTATAACTGTCGGATTTTCACTAATGTACTGAGTTAATGCTAATCCTAAACCTTTCTTAAACGATGATACATGAAATCCATGTCCTGGAGTTGTATTACCATTTACATAAGAAATGATATTCGAATCGCCACTGTTAATAGGATTGTAAGTAAACATGATGTGATAATCGAATGTTGTTTCATCGCCCTGGAATTCAATAGGTTCAAACAAACAATTAAGATCTTTATGTTTAATAAAGTCTTTCATTTGTTCTTTCATACCACCAAGATGTCTAAAAGTATAAACTTTATCATCAACCGTAAAGTTAAATGTAAATCCAGGTGTCTGATAAGCAATATTATTACAAAGATCACAAATACGAAGAATATCATGCTCAGTAGTATGCATATATTTTTCACTCGATTTATATGAAACAGTAGTACCAGGATGTTTACCAGCAGGAATACCATTAGGTAAATCTTCTACTACATATTCCTTACACAGACCATTTTCAAAATATACTCTACCATAACCAGCAGGATGTTTATTACCTTTCTCATCAACATAACCTTCTCGATAAACTTCACATTTAAGCCAATCAGAAAGTGCCATAGTGACTTTAAGTCCCACCCCGTTGCTTCCGGCATGTCTATGATAAGTATTATTGTTAAATTTCGCACCAACGTGTTGTTTTGAGAAAATATCTTTTAATTTTCCCAATGGGATACCACGTGCAAAATCCTCAACAACCATGATATTTTCACTAGTATTGAGAATAATATTACACCTACAACCATATCCAGCCATAGCCTCATCGAGTACATTCTGAATAGGTTCACAGTCCAATTTATACAAACCAGGTTTTCCCAAAGCACCAATGTACATTGACGGACGCAATTGGATATGTTCGATATCATTCAATTCTTGAATTGATGAATCCGAATAATTACTCATTTATATCCTCCACAAATCTAGTATAATCGGTTATATCGTATTCAGCATTAGGATCAAAATCATCTAATCCTAATTCTTCATTTTTAGTAAATAAGATGTTTATAAATGGTTCTATAACATCACGAAAACATATTTCTGATACATTGTATTTTTCACGTATTTGTTGTTTTGTAAAACCATTGTCTATGTAATCAGTCACAATTCCATCAACATCACATTTTTCACGCAATCTTTCTCGTGAAATTCTGTTCCGTTTTATTTCAGATTTAAATTGTTTAGTATGTTTATAAATTGGTAATGAATTTTCACTTCTAGATAACCATCTTAGATTTGAAATATCATTATTAATAATATTACCATCGATATGATCTACTGTTACATCTTTATCATCGGCTGGTGGCGGACTACCAAATGTATACATTACGGCTCTATGTATGCGAACATTAATTCTGTTACCTGTTATAGTACTATACAATCCTATACATAAATAACCGTCTTTATCATATTTAGGTACCATTAATTCGCCAGTTCGTTTAGTATAAATATCACCTACCGAATTAACCATGTAATTTTCATAGCCAGGAATATTAATATTCTTAAATAATGTACCATTATACATCATTTCTGTTCTATTTACACGATTTAAATATTCGGTATCTTCTTCAATAAGATTAGGAAATTCTCTCCTATCTACAACAATATTCCAGGTCTTCAATAAAAGATCACAAACTCTAAACTTATGGCTTTCATAATGTTTATCAGTTTGTAATCGTATTTTATGAGTTCCATATTCATCAACAACATGTTTAATTATACGATTTCTATCAATAGAAAATATATCTTCATCTTCAGAAATCATATAATTAGAATATCCTGGAATATTAACGGTTTTAAAATCTTTTCCCATGTATTCTATCATCATAAGCGTTAAACCCTTATTTAATTTCCAGACACTGAAGTTATAACTGTCAGTTGTTCATCAGTTATATTATCAGATGCATCCGTATTAGGAATTACAGGAATATCTGGATCTTTATGTCTTGGTACTAATCCATATGGTTGAACTAATTCTGTTTCATTTTCTACTAAAGGTTTTTCATCACTTTTTATAATATTTCCTTTTTCATCATTTGTTGAGTCTGTATCATCACCTGTTTCCTCATCATCTGGAGTTACAGGTTTTTCATCTGGTAAGATTTTACATTTTACACCTTTAGTATTAGCTTTATTATGAATTTCCATAGAAGAAATATGATCTCCATCCCAATCACTACTATTATTAACTGGTATTTTATTCATTTCGGAAAATTCACAATATTTAATTTCCCAATGTTCTTTATAATTCTCATCTGTTACAGAATCTGCTGTAACCATATAACCATTTCTAGCTAAACCTACTGTAATAGCCTGCATAGAATCGAAATCTTTAACTTTAATTATATTCATAATCAAATTCTCCTTATTTCAGTGTTATTTTACATAATGAGAATATATAAGTATTGTATTCTTTAATTTTAGAAAAAAAGGAGAGTTTTCTCTCCTTTTTATTAATTTTAACTATTCATTTCAGATTCTCTTGTTGAATTATCTAAAGATTCAACATCTTCTGTAAATGGAACTGTTGCTGGTTTAAGTTTTGCTCCTTGCGTTATTGACTGGTTATCACACATTGTAGTTATAGCAGCAGCTCCTAAACCAACTACAATTGCCCACACATCTTTTCGACGTTTATCGTATATCTCAGCTTGAGTTTTAACGATTTCAACATCTCTTTCTTTTTGAATTTTAGACAATTGTATTTCTTTTTTCATAGATTCAATATCTTTTTCTTTCTGAACTTTTGTAATTTCAACATCTTTTTTCATAGATTCGATGTCTTTTTCATTTTGAACCTTTGCAAGTTCGACATCTCTTTCTTTTTGTATTCTAACGTTTTCAATTTCTTTTTGACGTTCTTTATCAAGATCGTTCAACATATCCTGACGCAATTTAGTTTTGTATTCAAGATACACTTTAAATAGTTCTATATCTTGTTTACCAATTTCAAGTTCATCAGGAGTTAATACTAATCCTGCTGAGAAAACTACATCATTCAATTCTTGATTTTCCATAAGACTTATACCTCTTAAATTATAATATTTAGAATTCATACGAATTCTATTCATTATAATAATATATAAAGAAAAAAGAAGGAGATTTCTCTCCTTCTTAACAAATTTACACAACTGGTGTTATTGGATCTATACCGTTATCATCATTAGATGCTTCAATTGGTACAGATTCATCGGTTATTTGAGAATTTGAATTATTTTCACAAAAGTTTTCTACAAGAGCAGCTCCTACACCTAATATTACAGCCCAAGCATCTTTTCGACGTTGATCTATCATTTTCATAGTTTCGGCATCTCGCTCTCGTTGCCATTTAGCATTCTCAGCTTCTTGTTCACGTTGATATTTTGTTAATTCGAATTCACGCTCGCGTTGATATTTGGTCAATTCAAATTCCTTAACACTTTGATATTTAGATAATTCGAATTCACGTTCACGCTGTAAATTAAGAGATTCGAATTCTTTATCTCTTTGTTTACCAGCTTCAGCAAACATAGTTTCCTGAATTCTAGCTTTATATTCGAGATAAATTTTAAAGCTTTCAGGATTTTTAGATAGCTCCATTTCTTCTGGAGTTAATGTAAATTTGTTTTCATTAAGAATTGTTTCATTAGAATCCATAAAGATTTTCTCCTTATACATTAATAATAATTCAGAATTCATACGAATTCTTTACATTATAATAATATATAAAGAAAAAAAAAAGAAGGAAATTTCTCTCCTTCTTTAATAAAACTTAAAGATATTTCATTTCTTTAAGTCTTTTCTTAAGTTGTTTTAACATTCCAGGATGATAATCTTCGATATACTCTTCACAATTATCACCTTCTTCTTTAGAGAATGTAAAATCTTCTGTTCCAGTATGCCAACCCCAAACAACATCAATCACACCATCGATGATTTTAAATGTAAAAGTTATTTCATTATGTAACGTATATGACTTTCCATTTATTATAGCTGATTGACACATAGCTGTGAAATTTTTATGCTCAGGTATTTCTTGTACAGTAATTTCATACTCTACAGTTTTTGGTACAGAATAAACTATTCCTTCGCCTTTCTCCATTTTGATAATACCTCCTCAGTTCTTTCAAAAACATATTTGGAAAATTTAGTATTTAAAATATCTAGAATTTTAGATTTATCGACTCCTAACTTTTCCATAATAATTTTAAATCGTGATGCGCTTATTAAATTTCCTTTTTCAATAGCTCTTCGCATATTACGGTATTCAGTTTCAGTGTCAAATAATTCTCTAAATTGTTTTGAAGTAAAATCTTTCAGAGCTTTTTTAACTTCGATTAGTAAAAAATCATCATTAGATTTTATTTCCAAATCAAGTGGCTTTTCAATAGTTCTTACATATAATGTACCATCGATATTGTAACAACATTTACATTTTGGAAGATCTTTTGGATCTTTAATATTTCCAAGATATCGAAATAGTTCATTTTTGTATTCGAACATATCCCCAGCATTTAATTTTATTTCAATTATGTCATCCATAATCACTTACCTCCATAATTATAATATATAAAATAAAAATATAAAGATAGGTGGAATATTCCACCTATCTATGGTTTAATTAGTTAGATCCAGTTGATCCATGTCCATTTTCACCACGTCCATTAAGGAATTTATCTTCAGAAAATTCTTCAACTTCGTGGAATTTAGCATGCTTAACTGGAGCAAATACAAGCTGAGCAAAACGTTCACCATGTTTAATAGTGAGTGTCTTTGGAACTTTTCCATTTTCATCAGCTTTAAGAACTGCTGTCGGGATAAGATAAACATTAACTTTAATTTCTCCACGATAGTCAGCATCAATTGTTCCAGGAGTATTTGTAATTGTAAGTCCCTGTGATCCGAGACCAGAACGAGGTCTAACCTGTGCTTCAAATCCGAGAGGAATTTTAACACCGATTCCAGATGGAACAAGTGGAGCAAAATCTCCAGGCTTAAGAACCAAATCAGGACCAGCATTACGAATATCGCAGCCTGCAGCAGGACTTGTTTTATATTCAGGTAAAAACCGTTCCTTATCCTCACCATCATAGAAATATTTTACTTCTACGTGGAACTTACGCTTAAATTTACGGCGATTTTTAAAGAACGGTCTACGTCTTGTTTCATTTGATGTTGTTTCTTCAACATTGTCCATTGTCTCTTTCTTTTCCATTTTCAATTTCCTCCGAAAATGATTTATATTAATTTAATCGTTTAAAAATTTAAATTTACCAGCTTTAATAAGCCATGAAAGACCAAAGCAAAGCTGTGCAACAGTTTCAAGAATAAGAGTTATGTATCCTGGCCATTTAAGAATAGATTTAAGAAAAATAAAAACTCCACATATTACCATGATAATCGCCAATGCAAAATATAGAAGATTTCTAAATTTCTTTTTATCTGTTATTTCACCAGATGATTTTGTAAAACGTAATATCATTACTAAGAAACATCCGTATAATGACAATGCCGAAATACCATGAATAACACATGAAATAATATTAGGTAGGCAGAATAGACCAACTAATTGGAATTTATCTGTACACGAATATAACTGTGTAGGGAAAGCAATAGTCATAAATGAAAATACTGCACATAGTTTAGTTACAATATTATCTACTTTATCATATCCTTCATATGCCCAGAAATAAATTCCTGTTGTAAACAGTAATCCAATAAGAATTACATTACTGTTTGCAAAGAATGTTGCAGAAATACTGTACCACCATGTTGGAGAATTACATTTTGTAATAGCTCCAAGCAATCCAAAACCAATTGAAACAAATGGTAAAACTGTACATAACCAACCAAGGATAAACTGTTGTTTTCTCATTGTTTTTTCTTCTAATTCAGTCATAATTTTTTCTCCTTATATGATTAGAATTATTTTTTTAAATATGGATTTCTAAGGAAAAGAGATTCAACATATGGAAGATTTTTGAAATATACATTAATCAAAACTCTCCATTCTTTAAGTTTGTGTCCCATCCTCCAGACATCCATATTCTTAATTACTTGATAATTAAGTTTAATAGTTCTTTTCTGTTCGAAACCAACAAGATTCATTTTACTAAGAATTCTTGTTTTTTCAATTACAGATAACGATTCATCATTAACAATTTCGTTAAGAATTGGTAACCATTTTTCTTCAATATTCTTAATATCTTTTTCACGAAGATCTGCGGTAGAAATATTTTCAATAGTAATAGGATGTTTTGTAATTGTATGCATAGTTGAGCATGAATTAGCAACTGTTCCTACTTTATAAGTATCGAATTCTTTCCAGAAATCAAAAGATGCTGTAATATCAAGAGTTACTGTAATATCACGAAGATATTTAGAATTTGGTTCTCCACCATTAATTGTTGTCTGATCATGTGATATCAATCTCTGCATAAGATCTATATCATTTTTACCAATGATAGCAACTCTATCAGTTTCAACATTAATGTTGTGATTGTATTCTGGATATTTTTCAGAATCAATTACAGATTTATTAATATTGTAAGTTTGAGTCCAAGGATTATAATGGATACATTCATTTGTTTTTTCAACAACATGAGTAAGTGTATCGCCTTGAGAAAACAATTTAACTGGATAAGTTTTTAATTTGTTTTCAAATTCCTGAGTTCCTGGAATGACATTTGGAACAATATAGCTATCAGCTTTATCCCAAGAATCGTAAGCATTACGCATTCCACGCATTGCTTCTTCCATTCCAACGACTTTTAAATGTTCAACTTTCATTTATCGTTTCTCCTTAAAACTAAGTTGTAATTTTAATAAAATTATGCGGTGTAAGAACTATTTCAAAGTGTAAATGAATACCTGTGGCTAAACCAGTATCTCCAATTACACCAATTTTCTGACCCTGCTTAACTTTTTCACCAGTATGTACAACTGTATCACTCATATGAGCATAAACAGTATAAGTTCCATTATCATGTTGTAATACAATATATCCGCCATAAACAGGGTGACCTTTATAATATCCGTTCGGAGCTGGCCAATGTTCTATAACAATTCCGTCAGCAGCAGCTTTAATTTCTGTATTTTTAGAAATTCCTACTAAATCGTCACCTTTATGAAAAGTTTCAGATGTAATTTCCAAACTTCTAGGTCCAACTGAAGATGAAACCCATACAGGTTCATTCATAGGCGATTTATAATAATCGTTAAAATATTCATCGATAGTTTTTTCAACAATTACTTCTTTTTCTACATATTTAACTTCAGATTTAAAAGCATGTTTACAAATAAAAATAGTAAGACCTAAAGTAGATATCCATAATAGCATAATACTTAAAATATAAGAAATATTAGTACTTCGATCACTTTTATTACTAAACATTTTAATTAACCTCCATAACATTAAGTATAAGTGATATATTTAAATATGCGATAATATTTATAAAAATATAAAACTGGTGGAGCTGCCTAAGCTCCACCGTCAATTAGAAAACATTGGTAATTATTTGCAAAGAATAGCTAATTCTTTTGTTATATCAAAAGATGCTAAACTTAAATAATCTTTAATAAGCATATCATTATAAATACCAATTGAAGCTTTTCCAAACAGTAACATAATGATAAAACTAATAGAATGATCTAAACAGAATGCACTGTTTTTATTCATTCTCTGAGTAAATTTCATATTAAAGATATTTGCATTAAATTCTGTAGGTTTAATAAAGTTAGGGAATTCTTCACAAAGAATATCACACAAAATATCAATAGGGAATTTATCATTATAATTAGCAGATGATGTGAAATCTTTATTAGTCATAATAAAGTTAGATTCACTCATAACAGCATTTTTATCTTGAATTAATCTTGATTTTAATGCATATTTAATAGCATCATCATGAGAAATATCAAACATAACTTCCATACAATATGTTTGAAGAATCATTTGAAGTTTATTCCAATCTGTTCTAGATGTCTGAATAATAGGGAACATATTATCAATGATTTTAGAATTGATCAATGCATAACATTCTGCCACTTTAGTTACTAAAGATGGATTTGAAGATAACTCTGGTTGAGATTCGAGTTTATATGTAATATAAGCTCCCATTAACATATGGAATAAAATAATATCTGGAATATTGAAGAATATTAACTCTCCAGTTGGAGCATATTGATATTTTCCTTTAGTTGAAAGGTCACACATTACAATTAAATTACCTTTTTCATTCATTCCAGTTAAATTAAATATAGCATGTGGCCATTTAAGGTCAGTATGCAAATTAACATTAACTTTTTTAGGATTATTAGATTCTGAGAAATTACAAGGTACAATTTTACCAGATTTAACAGCTTCAATAATTTCAGTTACTAAAGGATATTTATATCCTTTGAAATTATTTAATTTGTCATTTATAAGATCAGATGGAATATAATAGTCTTTAAAATTGATTTTTGAAAGTTTACTATTATAATTATATTTTTTATTTACGAAATTGAAAAATTTTGTATCAGATATTCTATTCATAAAAGTATTTCTCCAAATAATTGTATTATATCTAAATGTCAAAAATATAGATATAGAAAAAAAATAAATATTTGAAAGTTAAACTATATTATTTATTTAAAAGAAAAATATTCCCGTTAATCAGTGTAAAATCGATATATCTATAAATTTGATACATGAGGATAAAATCGAAAGATTATCGATTTGTACGAATAATTATAAATTATATACATATAACTTATAACAATCGATAATCAGCGAATAAATCTAATTATTCGTAATAGAATAAATAAATGAAAATTTTTTTAATTTTCACTATAAAAATAAATATTTGAAAAAAAAAAAATAATTTATATTATTTCTTTAATAAGAAAATATTCCCCTTAATTAATCTGAACTTTCGTTATATGAATCATAATAGTTTCCAATGATCGACTTTTCAACGAAAAGTCGAAATGATTGAAAACTAAGCTAATAGGATAATTTGAAATCATAATAAACAATAAAATCAATTATTTCGATATACAATAAATAAATGAAAATTTTTTTGATTTACAGGGTATGAAAAATAGAAAATATAAAATCCTGGAATAAAATCCAGGATTTATTTAGTATTAGTCATCTTCATAATCATCAGTATTCAAATTAATATTGTTAAAATTATCTTCTTGTGGAAGAGGTTCATGTCCGTCTATCATTGCTGTATAATCTAGATTAGGTTCATCCATATTACCATCGAGGTTATATTTAGTAAAATCGAATCCTGTAACATCAGACATAGCTTTAATGTAGCGTTTTCTAAACATTTCCTGAATGTTTCTGTTATTAACGAGAACTTCATCACCATTCTCATCAACAACTACATATTTATTACAAGCTACATTAATACCTCCACCATTCATATTATGCATCTGATCTTTTGAAATAACAACTGGTGTATCATCTACTAATTTTTTAGCTCGTTCTAGAGCTTCAAGAGACATACCTTCGATTCTATTTCTTTCAGCAATTTGCCAATTTACCAAATTAGGTGTTTCTGGATCATAATCAACATTTTTAACATTGTTTACATTATAAGCTTCAGCCATGTTTACACCACGACGTTTCATTTCATCAAGTTCGCGGATTTTGAATTGCCAAGCTACAAGATCGCGTTGTTCACTAGTTAAAATATCTCCAGCTGATCCAGAAATTAATTTTTCAAGATCACTATAATTCATGCTTAAAAGTCTATCGTTGAATTTTTTATAATCTGATTTTTCTTCATCAGACATAATATTTATTAAACCGAATTTAGAAGTGTAATTCGGTTGTTTATTTTCATTACTTTGTACCATAATAAATTCCTCCATTAATTAGTAATGGTGTTGTTTATAATTCGTATAGAATTATTTATATTAGTAAATTCATATTCATAAGCATATTCTATACCTTCAATATGAATTGATAATTTTATAGTTTTTGTATCAGAATTTAACTCATATTGAACAGTACATGATCTATTCAATTGCTGTTCAATATCAGCTTCCATATTACTTGCTGCTTCAGCTACACCAGATTCATCTTCAAATGAAAAATTAAATAAATGTTGTTTTAATCCTAAATTAGGAAATAAAGCTAAATCACCTTTATAAATAGATAATCTAGTTGTTAAAGCATTAAATATAACGGTTTCCTGAATATCTTTATTGGTATCTTTATTTTTGAAAAGTTTACCATCTATATCTGATCGAAAAGTTGGATTTACTATTACTTTATCCATAAAATATTCCTTAGAAAAATATATTATATCGATTTGTTTTTATATACAATATGATAATTTTTGTCTTATATATTTTAATAATGTAGAGATAAATGAGTTTGTTAAACTTAATCTCTATGAAAATGATATTAAGGAGATTATTTATTATGGATAATACAAATTATTGTGAATATTTAGAAAATGTTTCTAAATTATTGTCAGAAAAAAAGATTTCTGAAGAATTGGCTAAAGAAATGTTAAAATCATTTAATGATTTAATTCAATCTATTAAAGAGATTGAAATAAATCATGATAATAATGTGAAAGAAATTTTACAAGTTCGATGTACCGAATCTGGTACAAAAGTTACAAAATTACAAACGATCAGTAATGTAGCTAATGTTGTTACTGCTGTTTGTAATACTATTAACGGATTTGATGAATCAAACCCTAAAGTGGAACAACCTATAATTAATAATTAACAATCAGTTGGTTAATAATTAAATGAGAAGGAATTATTAAAGTTCCTTCTTTTTTTTATTTATATATTTTGATAATGTGGAGAGAAATGAGTTTGTTAAACTTAATCTCTACGAAAATAATACTTTTATAAAGGAAGGGTAAGTGAATATGAAAGATGATGAAACTCGTGCTATGTTAAAAGAACAGGAGGAAAAAAAGAACGATCCAATCGAACGTGGTTATGAAAACGCGTGCAAAGATCAAAATTTTACTAACAACGTACTGAATAATGAAAATGATCCGACAACAAAGGCTTACAAAGATTTTGCCGATGTAATTGATGATCATATCGATGATCCTACCAATGATTCAAATGAATATAATAATGGACGTGTTGTAAAACGAAGAATAGATTTTTCTATCACAAGAGAAAATGGTAAAATAATTAATTCTTCCGAAACAATACCTCTCAATTCGATATTGGTTAATATTATAGGGGCTACAATTGGCAATTGTTCTAAAAACGGAGATGAATTTAAATTAAATTTAAATATTGAAAAAGACGGAAGCATTAACCTTCAAATACATGCTCCTAACAACAAAATAAACAATGGAATGGTTTCAAAGTTATTTGATACTATATCTGATGGAAATAACATGGATTCTAAAATTATAAATTTTATTTACAAGATTTCTTCGAAAATTAGTTCTATTAATACGGGATCTAATAGTAGTAATAACAATTCAAAGAATCCTTGGTATTCTCGTAGCGGTTTATTTAATTAAATTGTATAAGGAAGGAACTTTAATAGTTCCTTCTTTTTTTTTATTTTGCGAAGAATGACAATTTGATATATCATAATTTAAGGGTAGACTATTATGGCTAAAAAATACTCTAAAAATAATAAACGAGAAGTTACGGGGCGTCGTAGATTTAAGTGCGAAGACTGTGGACAACGTTTCGGTACATTCGATCAATTATTTAAACATGCTACTAAAATACATTCGGATCTTATAGGTAATGAAGATCCTTATAAATATCTTTTCGATAAACGAAATCCTGGAATTAAACTTTGTGTAATTTGTAAGAAAAATACTTGTGAATGGAATCCTGTTAAGCATAAATATGCTAGATATTGTACAAATCCTGAATGTAAAAAGAAAGCAAGAGAAATGTTTCAGAAGAATATGAAACGTATTTATGGAACTGATAACTTACTTAATGATCCTGAACATCAGGCAGAAATGCTTGCTAATAGAAAGATTTCTGGTAAATATACTTGGCAAGATGGTGTACAAATTATCTATGTAGGCAAGTATGAATTGGACTTTTTGCAGTATTGTGAAAATACTCTTCATTTTACAAGTTCTGATGTAATACCATTTCCTACAAATATGGCTGTTAGATATCTTGATAAATTTACTAATGTTGAACGTTTTTATATTCCTGATTTCTGGATACCTTCATTAAATCTTGCTATAGAAATTAAAGATGGATCTAAATATCCTCTTGATTCTAAAGCTAAGATGGCTATGAAAGAAGAAGCTGTTATTAAATTGGATAAATTTAATTTTATTAAGATTGTTGATAAAGATTATACAGATTTTAATGATCTTATAAAGACATTGAAAGATTTAAATTGCGCTGAAGTTAAAAAAGATGGTAATCATATCTTTATAATTCCTGCTCCTGGTAATGATGTTTTGTAATTTTTTATAATAACATAACATAAAAGTATCATAATTTATTTAGAGATATAGGTGTAAATTTATCTTTTTTTGAATTATATATTTTATTGATGATTAAGGAAAAGTCGTATGACATAATTACCTTAACAATATGAACCATAAGCAACTTGGCGCCAAGGTTCAAAAATAATATTTCGGAGGTCTCCAAAATGGCAGACGGAAAAGAAAACAAGTTCGTTACAACAATCAAGGCAATCCCTGGAAAAGTTTCTAAGGATGTGAAAGCAAGCAGCAAAACAACAAAAGTTGTAGTAGCTGGTGGTGCTGGACTTCTTACAGTAGGTTCATTCCTACTCGGAAGAGCAACAAAGAAGGCTCCAAAAGCAGCAAAGGTAACACCAAAAGCTGCTAACTAAGCTTTAGTTGTTGTAGTGTTCTGGGAAAAAGAGGCGGATTTATTCCGCCTCTTTTTTATTTATTTTTTCTTAATATATTATATTTATGAATAAGTAATATTTGAGGAGGTAAGTAAATATGACTTATTATGAAAAATATCAGACATTGGTGGATGAAATAACAACTAAAGCCATAAAAGGAATTGTTCCGAGATCTTGCGCTATAGAGATTCAAAATTCTTTTGAAGAATGGAAATCTAAAACAACTGTAGCTGCAGGAAGTAAGGAGGTAAAGTCAAGTGTTCACGAATGTACAGCAAATTAAAATTTTGTCTAGAAAACCATTATGGTATATAGACGAAGAAGGAAAAATAGGATATATTCAAAATGTGTATTCTGATGCTGAACAAATTCAGGTAATAAAAGATGACCATATTACAAATTATCCTATTTGTAAAAATCTTACAGTTATACCAGAACTCAATACAGTTCTGTTTGAAACTGAAGAAGATGCTATAACAGGCGTTGCTATGATGGAAGAGCCAGAGAATCAGGACTTGATGATTCAGAATGGTATTCAAAGAAACATGCATGAAACTGACTGTTATAGAACAAAATCTAATGGCATTAAATCTGGATTATATTCCTATAGTGATTTTGATTCACAATTGGGTAATATTAATGCCATGGAGATTAGATATCTGGATCGTAATGAAAAAATAAAATTGGTCCATGGATCTAATGAAAATAATGAACTTAATAATATTCTTATAGAATATATTAAGTATGAAGACATTAAATCTAAACATCATGATGTAAAATCGGAAAGATTGATTTTCGATATTATTTCTGAAAATGGAAATGTCTTTATTAAATCATTTTGGGTTAATGATAATGGAATCGATGTTGGACCAATACCATTCATGATTTCACCATTAATGGGTTATCTTATGTTTAATAGTAAACCTAACGCTGCTTATTATCGTAATGATGTGCGTGAAGGTTTAACTACACCATTTGCAGCCATGGTAAGAGAAGGTCAAACTAGATCTTATAATGGCTATGTTAGAAATGAAATAAAAGAACGAAAGAAAGAAGGTATTAAAACTATAGTATCAGGTGTTAAAGATTTGGTACTTAACTTTGTTTCAATTGATCAGATATTTGGTTTCTTAACAGATAAAACGGCTCCAAATATTGTTCGTGCTTATAAACGTTTTGCTAGAAAACGAAATGATAAGAAACGTAAGAATAATTGGTTAAAAACACAGGAGAAAAAATGAAATTAAAGAAGGGAGTAAATCTCCCTTCTTTTTTACTATGATGTTTGAGCGATGATTGTATTGGTATTCTTAAGAATAGTGCTAACGTTTGAAGAAAGTGTATTTACTTTATTCAAAATATCATTGTCTGAGAATTCTGAGTTTATAGCTTTTGCAGAATCTTCTAAACTAATAAATGCATTTAATGTATTCTTTGCTTCATTTAATACATTTTTCACATTTGTTAATTCTGCTTCAGCATCATTTAAATCTGAAGAATTTATTTTTTCCAATTCGAATTCAACTTTAGTTTTACTAATGTTATATTTGTTATTTATAGCATCAGTGATTGTTTTCACTACATCTTCGTAAGATATAATATCAGTATCAGTAATATCTTTAAATTTAAAATTAAGTTTATAAACATAATCTTCATAAAGACGTTGAGTACGATCCGTATCAATGATATCATCCCAAACAATTACAGTTTCACCAGTGAGTTTCCATTCACCATCTTCAAGTTTAATTACACCACAATCGTAGAATGTTTGTTTTTTAAGATAATCTGCATCTCCAGAAGAATCTATGAATTTTTCATTAATAGCAACGTTTTCGGTAAATGAAGCATATTCTGAAGCACGATCGTAATTCATATATGAAAGTACTCTAATTTTTTTATTAAGAATATAATCTGAATTTGTAAAAAGAATGTATGACTTGTTTATCTCGAGTTTCATAAAATTACTCCTTAAGTTATATAAAAATGTCGAGTTAATAAAAAATAAATAATTTATATATTATATCTTTGAGCTATAGCTAGGGATATTCGATATTCCCCTCCCACCCATCGAGTGTCCCGAAGTTATGGCTCTCCATTCTTCTTATAGTATTTTTAAAATACTCATATAAGATAATCTCCTTTATTTAGAGAAGAAGTATCGTCGATATTTCTTCTCTTTTTTTTCTTTTATATAATAATGAGAAGATAAATATATGAGAGGTACTTTAATATGAACTTTTTTAAAATTGATGAATTTGATTCTGCTGATGGACCAGGAATTAGAGTAGGATTGTATGTATCAGGATGTACACATAAATGTAAAGGTTGTCATAGTACAGCATATTGGGATTTTAATTCTGGTGAAGAATTTACTGAAAAACATATAACTCAATTAGTAGTAGCTTTAACAAAAGACTATGTTGAAGGGCTGTCTATATTAGGTGGAGATCCTTTGGAAATAAAAAATATACATCAGGTAAAACGTATTATTGAAGAATGTAAACGATATTATGAATCGGTTAATGATAAGCCATTAAATATTTGGTTATGGACCGGATCAATATTTGAAAATTTATGTTTATTATTTGCTGAAGATTGGAAAGATTCGAATGCAGCATGGTATGTTGATGATTTAAAATATATTTTTAATAATATCGATGTTTTAGTAGATGGCCCGTTTGTTGAAGAAAAGAAAGATTTGAATCTTGCTTTCAGAGGTTCTTCAAATCAACGTTTAATTGACATGAGGAAAACATTTGAAAATAAAAAAGTTACGTTATTGGATATTAAGGAGAATATGAGACATGGTTGATTTACTTTTTACTGTATTAACTTTAACTATAGCTTTGTTATTTACAAGATACATGACTTATTATATAGTGTATTTCGTTGCTAAATTTATCAAATTTATATCCAAAGGAAAAATTAATATGGTAATACATCCTATTATATTTGGCGATGTATTGTGTACAGCTATGGTATGTTTGTTATTATCATCTATTTTTAAAGTTGTAGGTATCATATGATTATTGAAGCTATTGCCGATTTACATTTTGGACGAACTGGTAATGAAGAAAAGTTTTATGAGTCTTTGAAAAATCATTTCATAAAACGTTGTAACGAAGTTCATCCTGATCTTATAGTAATACCTGGAGATTCATTTGATTCTAGACAAGGCATCGGATCTCCTGCTAACATTTATTATGGAAAATTTATAGATGATTGTATAGCAACGGGTGCTACAATTATAGTTATTGAAGGTACAGAATCACACGATAGACATCAAATAAACGGTCTATTACATTATTCATCTGATAAATTCTTTATTGTTAATACTGTAACTAAACTAAATGTTTGCGGATTGAAATTATTATTGCTTCCTGAAGAATATGTAATAAATGATGATTATTATAAAGATTACTTTAATGATAATTATGATTTTGTATTCTTTCATGGAATGTTTACACATGTTGGCATTAATGGCTATGTGTCTGATGAAATTGTAAGACATGCTTATAACTTTGATTGGAAAATGTTTAAAGATAATATTAAACATTTTGTTATAGGTGGTCATATTCATACTCATAGTTGCTATAAAAATATTATTTATTGTGGTTCTTATGGAAGATTGAATTTTGGTGAAGAAGAAGATAAGGGATGGATTGAAGTAGAAGTTAATGGTGATAAATCTAAATGGACTTTTATGAAAAATCCAGATGCTATGACCTTTACAACTATACTAGCATCTAAATTACCAAATGAAATAGATCCTCTTTTAAATATGCTTAGAGGATATCAAGAATCGAATGATTTCTTAAGAATTAAATTAGATATTGATGATGATAATAAACGTAATACAATTGAAGGGTTTGTTAAAAATCATAAAAACTGTTGTGTTTTACGTATGAAATCTAAACGAGTTATTGAAAAACAAGAAGAAATTACTGCAGATATTAAAGAACAGCAGGAACAACTTCATAATAAAATGAAAGGTTTCGAAAGTATGAATTTTATACAAATAACTCAGAAAATCGCTAAAGATGATTATCATATGGAATTCTCTCAAGAAGAAATCAATAATATTTTAAACACGAAAGTATAAATGTATATAATATTGCCGTTTTTTAAAAAAGATTAAATTTATATAATTTAATATTAACAAGTAGGGTTAAACTTACTAATTTCATATACGTATGTGGAGGAATCTCATGACTATTGAGGAACCAATGGACTTTGGAGGCAATCAGATCCTTGCGCAAGATTTGATTTCCGACGACTTGATCTGTAAGATCAAAGGATTGAATCCTGATCTTGGCAGACCAATGGATGAATTTGGACGTGGCGATCCGTATTATTCTAGATATGCGGCTTATCGTGACGAAATTGAAAATGCTGAACTTATTGTAATCGATGCTAATGCATTGAATAGAAGTTCTGTTATGAATCTTGATCTTTCTGGAGATTTCTCTGGAATTGAACAGTTCCCATCTGATTACTATCAGTTGGCTGGAGATACATTAGCTATCGCATTTGATCCTTATGAATTTGGAATCGATTCACCAGATTGTTCTATTGAAGGACTCGGTGAAGATATCGGTGGTTATTGTGAATTCAGTCCTACCGAATTGTCAGACTTATCAAATGGTATATATTAGTAGATAATATAATATATTCTGTATGTATGTGTGTGGTGTGTAAATCTAATCTTAGGTAATGGAAATTACAATTTCCATGATTGTAGGTGCAAATCCTATCACACCAAATAAAGTTGAAGTTTAATTCCTCTTCTATATCAAACTCAACTTTTTTTGCTTTTACTTGTTCTTGACATAAACATTAATGTCTTGAAGACCTCCTTACGGCTTTTGAAATGTTTATCTTTCAGCACATTTATAAGATAAATTATTTCAATGCCATTATCGAATTATTCAACCTCAGATAATTCGATTATAATTCTGTGTTAGTCCCTGGTCCGTGACCAGGGACTTTTTTTCTTTTTATTATGGACTTTATAATATAGGAATACAATTATGGCTAAACTTTATTATGAATATTTTTGGGATATAATATTTAATATTCCTTCTAGAAACATACAATTTAGACCTTATGCTTTGTGTAGATTCGAAAAACATTCTAATTACTTTGATAACTTTATGCCTACTTATAATATGGTTTGTAAAGTGTATGATAAAGATCTTGATATTTTTAGAATGTTGGATAAAGAAATAAATGTTACAGTCAAACAATATATTTATTATGGTGAAAATAAAGAAAGTTTAACACATCATGAAATCGTTAATGAATATGAATTTGCTTGTTATTGTGATAAAGAAAGAATTCCTTCATTAACGTCTTCTGCTAAAAAAGTTAATTCATCTGTAGAAAAACCTAAAGCTACATATGAACCTGAAACTATGGGTGAAATGAACGCTGTTGAATTGAATCTAAGTTTATTACTCAAGAAAGATGTTCAAATGCGAACTTTTTTACATAATTATATTTTTGGTTCAGCTGATAAAGGTGCTACACCTATGACAGCTGTAATGTCTATTATTGAACAAAACCCATATGTAGAATCTTGTTTAGTTGATAAACCAACAAATACTATCGCATATCGTGATCTTATAGTTAAACCTGCTGATCTCAAGAATGCTATATTAGGAATTCAACACAATTATGGTATTTATGATAAATCTCTTGAATTATTTTTTGATAACGGAATGCTTTATGTTTTAAATAAACTTGAGAATCATCATAGTGGTGCTAAAGATGAAATCACTGAAATTAATGTTAAATTGTGTGAACAAGTCGGAACTCCAAACGCTCCAGATTATGTAACTGAAGCTAAAAAAGAAAAAATAATTTTCTATGAAAGACGAACTAAAATTGGTAAAGAAGATTATGAATCTATAGAAGGTGCACTACATGGTGATAAGTTTGTTTATTCTAATTTTGCATCTGCTATAAATAGTGCTTTTTCTGGAGATGATAAAACACAATTTGTTTCACCATTACATGAAGTATTAAAACCTAGACAATCTAGAGTTGATGTTGGAACAAAAATTATTACAGATTATGATATGTTAAACAATGGATTTAACATGACTTCATATATGTATGAAAAATCGTTAGGAGTACCAATTTCATTTGTAATGACTGGAATTAATGCTTCACATTTTTCTCCAAATAAAAATGTTAGAATAACTTGTGATACTCCAGAATCTCATAAATTATATTCAGGTCTTTATAATATAGCTAATATAGATTTCATATATGAAAATATCGATAAGAAAGGTAAAAACTTTTCTACTTATTGTCATGCTGTAATGAAATTAGTTAATAAGACTGAAGGATATGATGAAAATTATGAAGTTGGTGTAAAGAATGACTAATATAGAACTGGGAGATTTTTCTCCCAGTTTATTTATTTTAAATTCCAATATTTGATTTCTTCAGGTTTTGCTGGTACTAAAATTTCTGAACCATCTTGATTATTTCTAATAGATTTATACCATATTATATCTGATCTAATTTTTCCATATATCTTAATAAATTTAGGTTTCTCTATAGATGGACTTAATGTACCATCATTATGTACGCTATTAGTTAACCAATCTATTGAATCTTGTGTAATCATAACAATTTGTTAACTCCATACAGAATAGACTATAAATATCATATTATATATAACTGTTTGACAAATTCATATAATTAACGAGGTAAACATATGGCTGTAAAATCTTACGAAGAACAATTTGCTCCTATTATTACAGAATTAGATGAGCAAGCAAAACTTAATACTGAGTTATATGATGAAGTGCATAAATCTCTTGAAAAAGATTTAAATAGATTAAATGGTGAACGTATGATAGGATCTACATCACCATCAAAATCTATCGCTGAAACTGGTAAAGTTCTTTCCGAAATAAGAGGAACACAAGTTAACATTATTAAAGAAAAATCTAATGTTCTTAAAACTATAGCAGATCTTGAAATTCGTGAAAGAAATTCTAAATCTCAGGAAACAGATGCTGGTACTAATCAGTTCCTTATGCAAAATCTTCTTAATGAAATTTCTAGAAAAGTTGGAGATGTTTCTAAACCATCTATGTCTGAAATTCGTGATAATCGTGGAAAAGAAGCATTGGATAAATTGGATCCTGAAGTATTAGGAATGAATGACAATGATTTTGCTATGATTGATAAATTCAAACAAGCATCTGGAAAATAATAACTATGGTTGATGATTTTCATTTACTTAAAAAAATAGATTGTGATACACGTTATGTATTGTTATCTACAACTGATAATGATATTTATGTGTATCTTTTACATTCTACTAGTGTAATTACTGATTCTGATAAAACTGAAATTGAGAGTGGTTATTTACCATTACTCGATAATATCGATCCCGCTCAAACTAAAACATTTACCATTAATGATAATTTTAAAGCTATAAATAAAATGAATGATGATATAGCTAATTATATTAATGCTAGAAATGGATATAAAAGTTTTAATATTATAAACACTTCAAGAAATCATAAATTTATAATTCAATCTAAAGTATTTGCTGCGGCTGTTAAAAATTGTAAGAAAATTTACATTGATATGGGATCTGTAGATACTTCTGAAAAAGCAAATTATGGTGGATCTATTAGATTAGATTCAACCGATTATGGTGAAATTGACTCACTTGAAATAAATTCTTGTACATTTTTGTTAGAAGATAATGTTACTCTAATTGTAAAGAAATTAGATATTACATATTGTACAATCGATACATTTAATAAGGATTCTGATAAAAGTTGTTCATTTAGCGTTTTGGTTAAAGATCAGATGGATGTTGTTAACATGGCTATTTATAGTACAATATTTACAACATTTTCTAACTATAATAAAGATGCTAATAATTATCTTGATACTAAATTCACTGCAGCATTTATTCGAATTTTTGGTAAAGAAAAAATAAATGAAAATGCTAAATTTGAAAGGATCCTTATTCAAGGTTTTAGTAAGTGTTTTATAAATAAAATTGAAGTTGAAGATTCTGTAAGATATGGTGGAATTCTTAAACTCGATAGGATGGATAAATTGACTATATCTGGTATTAAACGAAATATTAGTGAAGTCGATCCTACAGCTCCTATGATTAAAGTAGGTAGAGTTGCAGTTACCAATTTACACGAAATTGATGTTGTAGTTAAAAGTTCAGCATCTATTTCTTCTAAATATGCTCTCATTGAATTTTTGGAAGATACTACTGGAACTACAAGATCTGTAAACCTTTATAGTTCAAATATTATAAATAAACATTCTAGAAATTTGACTATTTTTAGAATGAAAAATGTAGAAATTAATAAAGTGTATCTTTCTGATACAAAGATTAATGAGAACGTTACATTATTTGAACGTACTGATGCTAAATTAGAAAAACTTTGTTTTAATAATTGTGTAGTTAAAGGATCATCTTTTGATTTAACAGATATTACAAAAATAAATTTATCTGATTGTGATTTTACAATATCTGACGATTTGAATCTTTCTAGTGCTTATGTAACTATAAGTGGTGGATATTATAGATTTTTAAATATGAACGTCGGTTCATATGAATCTTATCCAGTGTCGAAAATAAATATTAACAAAGCAGAATTTAGTGGTGAAAATTTAAATTTCACAAATGATGCTTCAGAAGTTGATATGCTATTTTTCGATAACGAATGTAAATATAATGTTACTAAAATACTTTTAGATAAATTCAATCCGACTTTCTCAAGTTCTGTTATATGTACTAATGAATTGATTATAAATAATAAGAAATCTTCTAAATTCTTAAGTGTTTTAGTTAATTATAGGGAAGAAAATACTGACACTGTATTCAATGTAAACAGTTCTGCTAGTGGTAATATTATGTTTACTGCTAATGGATCTACAAATTCATTTACTTTGAATCTTAATGATGAATCACAATTTTTGTCTATAAATCCTTTAGATTTAGTAGCAGTTGAAAAATCTCCAAATACAAAAATCGTTACAAATACACCTATTAAAACAAAAGTTTATAATTTTGATAGTAGATATATTCATGCTCTTTTTAAAGATTATACCTCAACCCAAAGTTCTACAATTGATTTATATTCAGATGAAGATGAACCTGTAACAAAGGTCTTGAATGATTCTGAAAAACAAATGAGTATAACTTCTAGTAAAGAACATGAAAGTAACGTAATAGATTATTTAAGGTATACTTTAACTCCAATATAATTAAATAAACTACTGGTTTAAAACCAGTAGTTTATATTTTTTATAATTATATATTTATATTTATAGAAGTAGGAAATTTTTATTTCCATTTCTAACATCACATGTTAATTATATAGGGAAAAATGATGTTGCTTTGTTTAGGGTAAGGATTTGGAAAGGTTACACCTACTTCTTAACTTACCCCTCTTAGAAGGAGATATGTCGTTGATATATCTCCTTCTTTTTTTTTGCAAAAGGTCTACGATATTTGATATATTATAATTATGGATAAAAGATAGAGAGGGGGTGCACGAACACCCCCTCTCTAAATATAGCTTTTACCAAGGAGGTGAAAACTATGGAAAGTGAACCCTTGTTCAAATATTATTATAGTGTAAACTATAATGGTTATCCAGTCTCTAGATATAAACTAGTGACTAGACAGGAATTCATCAGTATATCTGGTGTAGATCCTGTAAATCCTAACAATTGATACATTTAATTGTTAGGATTTAAATTAAAAAAAAACAGTAAAACTCGAAAGGGTTTTCTGTACCAGATTGCTACGGTTTCTTTTTTTTTATTAATACAGTTTGACATACATATGTATCCATAGGGTCGAGAATTCCGATGGGTATTTATTATAAACATACAGAGGTATTTTATGGACGAATTTAAATCCAACGTTATTAAACGTAGTGGACAGGAAGAGTTGTTTAAATCTTCTAAAATTAGAAATGCGATAGCTAAAGCTAATAATGCAATTGATGATCTTTTTAAGATTTCGGATGAAACTATTGATACGATTACAGATAATGTTGTTGAAAAAATCAAGAGTTGTAATCGTCAATTTAATGTTGAAGAAATTCAAGATTTAGTAGAAAAAGAAATTTCTACATATTCGTGGGAGTTGGCTAAAGCATTTACAATTTATCGTTATACACATGCTTTACAAAGAGATGGTAACACTGCTGCAGTTAATGCTGAATTAGCAGCTAAATATAAAGCTCTTATGGAAAGAGCTTGGAATATCTATGAATGTACTTCAGAAGATATTCAACAGGAAAATGCAAATAAAAATGCATATTTACTTTCTACACAAGCAGATTATGCAGCTTGTGAATTGGATAAAGAGTTACTTGATTATAAAGAAGTTTTCAGTAAAGATGTATTGGAAGCAAATGCTGAAAAGATTATCAAGATTCACGACATGGGATATTCTGCACGCAGATTATTTAACTGTTGTTTAATTAATCTTGATGATATATTTAAAAACGGTACAGTTATTAATGGAGTATTTATTGAGACTCCAAAATCATTTGATGTTGCATGTACCGTTGCTACACAAATTGAATCACATATTGCATCAGGCCAATATGGTGGACAGACTGTAAATCTTTGGCATATCGCTCAATTTGTTAAACCTACTCGTGAAAAATTCATTAAACGTACTCGTAAACGTTATGAAGATATTGGAATGACTTATACTGAAGAACAGCTTTTAGCTGATGTTGAAATGCAGTTAAAACAGCATATCGATGATGGAATTCAACTTCTACAGTATCAAGTTCTTACTCATATGACTACAAACGGTTAACTGACTGGCCGCCTTACATGGTAACATGTAAGTGAAAAGGTGGTGAACCCATAAATATGGGGTGTTATTCATTTTTATGAATAGCTAACGGTGAAAGCATTTTATTATATCTTATGCTAATACCGTGCCAAGTATTCTTTTTAAGAATAAAGGTGTAACGACTATCGAACGGACATAGATATTATCTATGGAACTTAGTAGAGTAGCTTTAAGGTGAAATTCCTTATTGCGAAGTGCCATCCAACCTATTATTTATATAAATATTAGGCTGAAGAGATAGTCTAATCCAAACGGAATAATAAATAACGTTTGAGAAGGGAATAAATGCAGTCTCCCTTTGTTTCTACATATATTAACATTAATGATGCTCCTGAAGAAGATCGTAAAGATTATGCTATGGTAATTGAAGCTTTCTTAAGACAGAGACTTCTTGGTGTTAAAAATAAAGTTGGTGTATATTTTGGACCAGCTTTCCCTAAAGTACTTTATGTACTTGATGAAAATAATGTTTGGGAAAATTCTGAATATTATTATCTTACTGAAATTGCTGAAAGATGTTCCGTTGAACGTTTAGCTCCAGATTATATTTCTGCTAAAGTTATGCGTGAACTTAAAGAAGGAAATGTATTCGCTTGTATGGGAGCTGTACATCCTGATACAGATGTTATGTATAAAATCAATGGCGAAACATATGTTGGTTGTATCGGTGGTATGTATGATTATATTAAAGATACATTCAAAGTTAAAGAAGAGGACCAGTTTGGACAAATTGGTAATCCTAATAAGGATTTGAATCTTAAGGATTTTAATATTGAAATTTTCGACAATAGTGTTCAAAAATTTGTTAAATGCACGATGATGAATAAAAACATTGGATCAAGTTTTAAGATGTATGAACTTACAATTCTTAAAAATGATGAAGAATATCATTCTATTTATGCTACAAATGATCATCCTATGATTGTTGCTGACATTTCTGAAGAAGGAAAATTCTATGATCCTGAAAAAGCATATGAATGTAAAGTTGAAGATATGCTTGAAAAAGAACTTTGTATTTACGATAGCCTTGACACTGGCGATGAAAAATATGAATATAAACCTATTGCTAGACGTGTTATTATAAAAGAATGTATCGGAACTCCAGAGTTTGTTTATGACGTTACTACTGAAACAGGCCATTTTATGGCGAATTTCTTCCTTAGTCATAACTGTCGTTCATTCCTTTCTCCTTGGAAGGATGAAAACGGTGAATATAAATTCTGGGGACGGTTAACTAACGCAGTTGAGCCGTCGTTAAATCGTGTGAACCCATATCAAAGGGGTGTGATGATCGCTTAAAAACATAAGCCATTGCTAACGGTGAAGGTTCTTTATTAAATAAAGAAATAATACCGTGCCAAGTATTCTTTTTTTAAGAATAAAGGTGTAACGACTAAGGGTGATGAGTGTAGCCCTGTAGAATAGAGATTGATACTATTCGAAGCGCACGACAATAATAAATTTACATTTATTATTGAAGAGATAGTCTACTATGTGTTTACGCCCACAGTCAACAAAGGCGTTGTTACAATTAATCTTCCTGATGTTGCTCTTACTTCTAAAGAAACTGGAAGAGATTTCTGGGAACTTCTTGATGAACGTCTTGAACTTTGTCATAAAGCACATAAACAGCGTATTGAAAAACGTTTGTTTGGTACTAAATCTGATGTTTCTCCAGTACATTGGCAGTTTGGAGCAATTGCTCGTCTTAAACCAGGTGAAGTAATTGATAAATATTTAACTGGTGGATATTCTACTACATCATTGGGTTATGTTGGTTTGTATGAAACTGTTATGGCTCTTAAAGGTGTACCTCACACGGATCCATCTGTTAAAGATTTTGCACTTTCTATTGTTAAACATATGGCTGATAAATGTAATGAATGGAATGAACAAGATGATTATGGTTATTCTGTTTATGGAACACCAGAAGAATCCGCTACATTTGAATTCGCAAAAGCTTTACAAAGACGTCACGGTATTATTAAGGGTATTACTGATAAAGATTACGTGATGAACTCGTACCATGTGGGAATTAAAGAAAAGATCGATGCTATTTCTAAATTGGAATTCGAAGCACCATTCCAGAAGTATACAACTGGTGGAGCTGTTTCTTATTTCGAATGTTCAAGAAATATCATTAACAATATGAAAGCTTTCCATAAAGTAATTGAATCTGGTTATAAAAATATTATGTATTTCGAAGCAAATACTAAACCAGATTATTGTTACATTTGTAAAAACTTTGATCATATTGATATGGCTCGTGATCCTATTACAAATAAACGTATTTGGAAATGTTCATGTTGTGGAAATACTGATCCTCATCAGATGGATGTTTCTAGACGTGTATGTGGATATCCTGGTACTGTAAATTATATGAATCAAGGTAGAATGGGTGATATTGGTGATCGTGTAGAGCACATTTAATGGAGAAAATATGCCAGAAAATAAAGAAATTGAAATTCGATACGGATTCATTGCAAATCCAGAATTTTCTAGAGCATTTTTCGATTATGCTATTGAAACAGAAGTAGCATATCTTATGCCTCCAGAAAATAGTGGAAGTACAACTTCTTGTAGATTTCGTCGAAGAAATGGTAAAGCTACTATGACTTGTAAAACTAGTGATGGTAAAAATGCTAATTCTATCGAACGATATGAAGATGAAGTTGAAATTTCTAATGAAGCATTTGAAGCCTGCCTATACTGAAAAGCTTCCAGTTATGAAATTCTTTTTCTATAAAGATCCTCTTGGAAGGGAATTTAAAACTTTTAGTGATAAGCTTTGTCTAAATCCTAAAATTATTGTTGAAAAAGAATTTGATCATATACCTGATCAGAAAGAAATCAATGAATTCGCTGATGGTTTAACAAAATTAGGATACGATGTTTACGATATGACTGATGATTATACCGTAAATGTATTGAATAAGTATAATGAATTTTTGAAAAAACAATCACATTAAAAAAATATTGTAGCCCTCTAGAAATTTCTAGAGGGTTTTTTATTATATATTGTAATTGAGGAGGAAGAAATATGAAAAGAAAATTATTAATATTATTAACCATGTTATTACCTTTATTCACATTATATGGTGAAAAAGTAACTACTAATGAAAAGGCATCAATAGAAACTTTTATGAGAACATATGAGATTCAAAATACTTATTCCGATCATGATACAGTAAAAGTTACTATTTATTATTATCCAATAACTAAACAAGCACGAGTGATTTACGTTGATGATTCTAGTATGTTCGATTATTCAGATGCTGTAGTATCTTTGAAATATTGTTTAGAAGATTTTACAAAACAAATAGGATGTTACCATTATAAACGATATCGTGGTGATGAAGAACAAAACTTTAAATATAACAATAAAAAGTATACAAGAATTATATCTTTTGTTAATTTTTCTGAATAATTTTTTAAAAATATCATAATAATATAATGTATTTAAATACATCGGATAAGGTAAAGTGTAGGTTTGTTTAAACTGTAGATATTTTACCTTATTTACATGGGGGATTGCTGGAATTGGTAGACATTGGTCGGACTTAAAATCCGATGCCGTAAGGCGTGAGAGTTCGAGTCTCTCATCCCCTATAATTTTTGGGCTATTAGCTCAGTTGGTAGTAGCAGCGTCCTCTAGGACGATGGTCACTGGTTCGAATCCAGTATAGCTTAATAAATGAAAACATATGTGTTTAGCTCTACAATCCTATTAGTATAATGAAACGGCTGACAGTCCTAGTAATTATATTTTAAATCCGTATGTGAGTAAATAATTTGAAAGATTGTAGGTGGATTATTAGCTCAGATGGCTAGAGCAGCAGGAAACTGTATAGCATCGGTTCGAGTCCAATATAATCCATAAGCCAGTGTTACTGGTAGTGGAGTTTCGTTATTGAAAAGCAGGGGTAGACACACCCTTGGAGGCAATAAACTAATTTTATTTTTGGCGAGCTCCACGTTTTTGAACTCAATGGTTTATCTATAAAAGATGAATCTTGATATACTTGGCTAAGATGAAATGAATATTGATGGTATATTTATTTCATTTAAACTACAATGTTTGTCGAAGCTTAGACAAATATTTGTATCGGCATTAAATCCGGACTTTGACGTACTTTTAAATCTCTAATCGTACACATAAACGAGTCGGATTGGAGTTTTTATAAGTTATGGATAAACCGTCGTCCTTTTGAACATAAATACATTCTGTCGTAATTTCGGTTACGAGTATCAGAATGTTTTTATAATGAAAGTAGTAAGTTCTCTTAACGCTCGTGAAATTGAAACTCTAATCGAAAATCAATCTCTCTAGTCGTACTAGCTGCTAGCTCTTGTTTTCGTAAAGTGAATATGAATGAGTGGCGAAACTTAGGTAAAATTTGTATCGTAGAGGCGAATGGATACTCTCTCATATAGCGGAGGTATCGATGCGGTAATTTACTTTCATAGCCTAAATTTATGAGTTTTTATAATGGTAAAACTTTATTATATGGGCCTAGCTATATCTTTAACGATTGTATATAATCTGAATACTAGTTATCGAATTAGAATAATCCTTTTCAGATTCGATTATCGAAACAATTCGACCTCTCGTTGATGTAGTGAAGAGTTTTGATAACAGGAAGATAGCGTTATGATCTTCCACACCATTGGGTCGTCGACAAGCGGTAAGTCATCGGCTTTTGGTGCCGACATTCCACAGGTTCGAATCCTGTCGACCCAGCTAATACGAACGTTGTTCGTATGGGGTGAAATCTTATTAGAGCTGCGGGAGTTTTCCCGCAGCTCTTTTATTTTTTATCTTATATATTATATTTATGACTACGTTATATTTGAGGAGGTAAGTGAATATGACTAGAAATGAAGCGAATGAGCTACGAATTAAACATTGTAATTTACCATTATTAGAAGGACCTTTATATGATCCTGATAATGAAGATGAAAATGTTGTAAATGTTTTACCAAATTCAAAACTTTTAAAAGTTATGGATGTTGGTTTCGTTTTACCAAAAACAGGATTTGATAAAAATATATTTGAAGCATATTTTATGACTTCAGATTTCGATCAAACATATGGGTTTGCTGATGTTAAATGTGCATATAAACCTTCAATTTCAGAATCCATGTGTATAATGTCCACAAAATCAAAGAAAAGTATTTTCTCAAAAAGAAAATTTAATTTTATTGGTGAAGATATTGTATTATTTGGAATGGTGTATAGAAATTCATTATACATTTGGAAAGAAGGTTTAATTAAATTTAAAAATGGTCGAGTTGATAAAGGATTCGAACTTTCAATTTTGAATAAAAATCTTCAAATTGAAAGCCGAGCATATTATATTCAACTCGGTTCATACGAATCTGATAGAGGAGAACGATAAAATGTTTGAATTAGAAGAACTTAAAAAAGATATGACTATGGAAAACTTGATAAAATTAACGAATGATGGAGTTATTGATTTTATCAGTTCTTTTCTTAAAACTAATAAAAATGTTATTCGAGAACAATATGAGCATTTAAATGATTATACAAAATATCAAATAATACAACGTGTATTGAATGCTTCTTATTTGTATGCCAATTTGTCTTTTGCCAAAGATTGGAAGTTCGAACATAGAAAAGAATTGACGGAATTTTTCGAAAATATTTTCGAAAAACCAGTAGTTCATATATCAGATTTTTATAAACAATTGAGTGAAAAATTCAATGGTAAATATTCTCCAGAAGAATTGGAACTCATTTGTGAATGCGAAAAAAATCTTGCTGTAACTTTATTAAAAACAAATGATGTTGTTGAAACTAAAATAGCAGCATTTACAATGGCTTATGATAATAAAGGTGAACAAATAGGTATACACCCTTCAATACGGTCAGATTTTATGGAAATTCTTAAAAAATAATTTTTAAATAAACCTGGTGAAATACCCAGGTTTATTTTTTTTTTCTTTTTTGAAACATTTTAATATATGGCTACACCTAAAACTTATATCTACGATAATGTAATTGCTACTTATGGGGATGATTTTATTAAAAACTTCCCAGCAATTGTACGATGTGTAAACAAATATATTAATGCTAGAGCTGATGTATTACAAACTAAATACATGAGTAACAAACTAATTTTTACAGCTGTTGATGAAAATGCGTTTATGGATGCTGCTGGTGTAGATAAAAGTATTCTGATAAAGTTAATTTCTGAGTCAGATACTATAAAACCTAACGCAAAAGGAACAACACCTCTTTATCAGCTATTGTATATCCTTTCAAAATTTTATACAGTTAAACATAATGAGCTCGTAAAATTGTATAAACTTGATCCTGATATTAATTCTGATAGAAGTCCTAAACATATTATACAGTTGTATTTTGGTATGAGATTATATTCTTGGTCTCAGAAATATATTTTTGCACATCCTTTCCCTGAACAAGATGCAGAATATGCTATCGCGCATCTTAGTAATAAGTCCGATATTATTAAATTTAAAAATATCTACGAAATCATTAAGAATAAAGCATTCACTATTGAAGAAGCTCCACGTTTCGCTCAAATGGCTAAACGAGAAAAAGCAGAAGATAATGATACTTATGAATGGGTAAATGATATTTTTAATAAATTTAAATCTCAAATGAAGAATTTCTTTGTACTTTGTTTATATTCTCACGATCATAAACTTGGTATTAAAACAGAAAATTTAACAGCACATAATGAAGAAGGAGATGAATTTTATGTTATTTCCGATTCAGTATCAAATGTTGTAGATATTACAAGTAAAAAACTTATGAATACATTTGTTCAGGATACGGTTATTCGTGAGCAATTAATTCAAAGTGCTTGTAAACATTCGAATAAAGTTTCTTGTACTAAAACTAAAATTGTACTTAAAAATATACGAGAATCTGGTGATAGTGAAATGCTTCTTAGAATTATGACTGATATAGTTTCATATTGGTTAATTTCTATGAAAAAGAGCGTTGATAGTATACATTCGAAAGAATTTGCCGCCAAATGCTCAAAAGCTTATTCAGTATCAAATACTTATGATATTTTCATTATAGACCTTAAAAAGACTCTTGGTGAATTAATTCTTAAGTATAATCCTGAATATACTATGGCTGCTAATCGTGGTACAATCGGAAGTTTTAAACAAGCTATTTATTTATACTTGATTATGTATATAATGACTCTTAAATAATAAGGAGAATTTTTATGTCTGGAAATATAAATGAAAATACATTTGTTGGGTTGACATATCATGAACTTTCTCAAGAAGGTTTTGGTTTACCATCTATACGTTCTATGAAATTTGCTTCTGAACAAGATATTTGGAAAAATCAATTGATTGTAAGAGCAGCAGATAAAGCTAAACAATTTGCAGCTAAAAAGAAATTGGATTATGATATAAAAATTGACCAATCTACTTCTAAATCTGTAATTAAGACTTTATTAGCTCTTCGAGGCTATACCAATTTATCAGATGATGTTGTAGAAAAAGCTGGAAAATTTATTTCATTTAAACAAATTAATGGTGTAACTATAGCTATTGCTAAAATGTCGTACACAACAGGTCAAGTGTTTGGAGTGGGACTTTTAACAATTTTATCATCTGCAGCAGTTGGTGCTGGTTTAGGATTAACACTTGGACCATTATCACTTCCAGCAACAATATTATCTGGTGCTACTATAGGTAAAATTGGTCAATCTATTCTTAAAAAACGAGCCGATAAAAATGCTGCTAAATATGAAGGTGTTTTTGCATCTTGGGTTGTATTAGGTCATAAAGGAACCAGCTTAAATGATTTAGGTTCAATTACACTTAAACAATTTTGTAATGGAATAATTACAGGTTCTGGAAAAGCTAAAAAATCTGTAGAAGATTTAGAATCTGATGAAGTTTCTATGACTGATTTGGTTGAAAAAGAAACTACAGTTGAAGAAGATGCCGGAAAAGATTCCGAAGTTACAGATATCAATATTCCTCAGGACGATTCTGCTCATAACGAAGAAGCTTCGTCTGGTGGAGTTGTAACTCCTGATAACGAAGATGATCTTGAAGTTAAACCTACCGAAACGGATGCAAATTCTACAGAAGCTTGGTACGATGATCCTGCTTATTCATTAGAAGAAACTGGTGAAGATGGTGTTTGTATGCAGTGTCTTGTAGAAGATGAAACTACAACTGAAGAAGATGCTGGAAAAGATTCTGAAGTTAAAGATGCTAAACCTACTGAAGCTGAAACAGAACATAATGAAGAAGCTTCTGCAGGTGGTGTATTAACTGGTGATAATAAAGACGAATTGGAAGTTAAAGAAACTTCTGAAGAAGCTTTAGGAATCACAGATTACGATCTTTATTCTGAAGACCAGTATAAATCTCTTGAAGGTATTTTCGATCCTGACGATTTGAAATAATAAAAGATTCCTGGCTAATATAGCCAGGAATCTTATTTATATATTTTATTTTTGAGAATGTAGCTCAGTTGGTAGAGCGTTCCTATGGCCCGAAAGGGCCTTGGAAAGGTCGCCGGTTCGAATCCAGTCATTCTTTTTTATTTATTTTTCTTTAATATATTATTATAATGAGTAAAACAATTTAATGTTTATATTAGATTGATAAACTCAAGCACAATTTAAGGAGGCCACCTATGGCAAACGAAACAACTGAGAATGAAGTTGTTGAGCAGGCTGCAGATGTTGCAGTAGAAACATCAACAGAAGTTACACAGGAAGTTGCAGAGGCTGTTGAAGAAAAACCTAAGAAGACTAAAAAGTCTTCTAAGAAATCGACAGAAACTGTTGCTGAAGAAACAACTTCTGAAGACAACGGGGGTAAGGTTGTCGAGGCAAAAGAAGAGGAATCTGTAGAAGCTGATGAGGATGCAGCTGCTGATGCTTCAGAAGAACTTAACATCATGGATGATGCTAAAACTGCTGAAGTTCCAGAAGAAGGAAATGAGAATCTTAAAGCTCATTTCTACAGATTTAGAAAAGAAGGTTTCCAGTTAGGACTTGATCCTAACGGATTCGTATCAACTGTTCTCATGAAAAAATTCCGTTTCGGATTTGTAATGAAGAACACAGAAGTAGATTTCATCAATGAACGGAACAAATGTATTTCATATGTGAAAGCTGCTTTGAACAAACTCAATGATCCTGATATCGTTGTAAGAGAAGTTAAAACACCATCGTATGTTGAAACTGAAAAATTCTACAATGTAATCAGCGTTCATGTTCCATTCCACGCTAACATCAATGAAGTTGTTAAGGAAATGCGGAACACAACTGCTTTGTTAAACAAAACTATCACTGATGGTTCTGTAGAATTCCTTGTAAGAATTGGAAACTATGCAGATCTTATCGTTGACAGTTCAAAACAGGGCGAAGGCTATGTATGCTTTAAGGGATTCCAGTCTCTCACATACAGCAAGTCTAAAAATGCAAATAAATCTGCAAGAGAAACACTTTCTGCAGGTCTGTATGCAAACGAAACAATGGACTTCAAACAGAAGGACATTTCGTACGTAAATAAAGCAAACCTCAATGTTTGTAAAATGAATCTTTTTGGAAAGGGTGTAAAATTCGATCCAATCAGTCATCATGATATCAACTTTGGAAAAAGATTTGCTTGTATTATCTGGGAAATGTTGAAAGAAGACAACAATTTTAAGCTGGTTCGTTACATCTGTGATATCAATCTCCGCGACTACAAAGCTTTCGGAAAAATCTTTATTACAGATGGTGTAAAAACAACCATCAAGAAGGAAGAGTTTAACTATGGTATGACAATGCCTAAGTTTGAAACAATTTTCCAGGACGAAGGTGATGTTGAAATCTTATGCACTATGCTTGGTGCACCTAGAGAAGACAATAAGTGGGCACAGTTTGACAATGATGTTGAAATCATTGATCAGTGCATGTTCACAGATCTTCGTGTAGTTGAAGAATAATTGTTAAAATTCTGAAAAAGAAGGTGGTTAATTCCACCTTCTTTTTTTTTGTAAATTATTTATTTTTCTTTTATATATTATTATAATGTAAAGAATTTGTATGAATTCTAAATATTATACTTATAAAGGAGAAACTTTATATGAAAATTAATTTTTCTGAAGATGGTAATCTTGTAGCTGATGTGAAATTTGAAGAAAATGAAATGGATTGGGCTAAAAACAATCCAAATTCATTTGACAATTTTGTTAATAATTTGAAAGAAATGTTTGTAACTTCAAGTAATAACAAAAAAGAAATTCACATTAATGATAAAAATAATGAAAAAGAAATTCACATTAATGATAAAAATAATGAAAAAGAAATGCGAAATGCAATTTTACCAACAATTGCTAAAGGAATAGAAACTATAAATAATATTAGTAATAATTTGTATAATTATTATACTAATGAAAATAGTGAAGAAGTTCCTGATTTACCATATAAATAATATGGTGTAGAGAAGGTGGTTAATTCCACCTTCTTTTTTTTCTTTTATTAAGAACTTTATAATATAAAGAGGATATATTTATGAATATATTGAATGTTGATGATTTTATAAATCCTATGAAAGGTAATGCTGTTTTTAATTTAAAACCTATTTTGGAAAATTATAAAAAGCATTATTATGAATATTATTCTAGTAAAATAAAGGTAGCTTGTGTATATAATAAATATACAGATAGATACATGTTTTTCTTTAAAGTGCCTTCTGAAAGTAATGATAAATATCCTACAGAAATAGATTACGATGTTATTATCGAATTTGATCCACCTAACAGTAGCAAACAATCAGCAAAAGCTTCAGCAGATTTAAAACCTTATAATATTTATATTTATTCAAATTCACCATCATTTGTGTTTTCGTTCGATTATGTTATTAAACATAGATTCGGATTCCCTAAATGTTTACCTTCAAGATATTTATCTAATATCGCTTGTTCTAGACCGCCAGAGATTAGAAATAGATATGAAGTTATGACTGTTGAAAAAACTACTTGGATTGCTTTTTTTCATCTTTATCATAATGGTTATTTAAATAAAGAAACTTTACAAACTTTAGTTTCTAAAAATAATGAAAATTATTATTTACGTTTGGTTGAAACTCAGCCAGAAAAATTAAAAGAAATTAAAGCTATGCAAGAAATGGTTAGAGATGCTAATAAAAAAGAAAGAATGAAAAATAAATTGTCTTCAAATAATGATAAACGATACATTCAAAAAGCATCGATATTAGATAATCCATTAACTCATGTATTTAAGAATACTTTACAAACTAGAAAACTTGAAAAGATTAAGAATAAAAATACAAATATTCTTAAAGCTAATTTAAAAGCTTTTAAATAAAATTCGTATGTGTAGTAGGTTTATTCCTACTACATGTATTCTTTCTCGACATTCCTATATAATAATTTATTACCAGAGGTGATATTATGTATGAAGACGAATATCTAGAACGAAATAATGTTAAGCCTTCAGCATCCGCCTACTATAATGAGTATAAAAACTCTAATCCTGTTAGATATGGTGAGGAAGATTATAAAAAATATCTAACACGTTCGTTGATTGCTCGAGGATTTTTCTATTTCAATTCTAAACGAATTGAAGATCTGTATAAAGAAAGAGTTGATGCTTTATACAAAGAGGAATTTAAGAAATTATTCTTATACGATACAAATAGAAGTATAAAAGATATTTATACTGATGTCGATTCGGTTGTTAAGCTAAATGTTGTAGGTTATTATGATTTCATGAGTTCATTATTAACCCCAAATACAGCAAAATTCTTTAAATTAATTGAACCTTTTACAAGTGAAAATTATAATGTTTTGGATCTTATTAAAGAGGGTGAAGATGAAGATTCTAAGAAACTGATTTTAGCAGAAAAATTAGATAATTATGTAATGGAAGAATTACATTTATGTATCGAAAATATAAGGATTCTTTCTAAATATCCATTACATACATTAATTGATGCTACAGTAGCTAATAAAGATAATGTTAATTTCCGTAATATGCATATCGTTTACAATAGTATCGATCGTGTATTTACAATTTTAGCTCTTTATTTTTCTGTAAAAGATTTAATTGGTGACATCAGTCCGATTTTCAGATCATATACAAAAACTATAAATAATCTCAAGAATGTTGAAAAATTATCTGATATGTTTAGTCTTTCTGATTATTTTTCTAATAAAGTTTTAAGTTTATTTATTGATGAAGAACTTCGTAAGAAATATACATTAACTATTATTCATCCTATGTTTGACACCGGTGAATCTGATCCTACAGCAGTTGGTGCTACTAAAACAATAGTTTCATATTGTGAAAATGCGATCAACTTACGATATTTAATAAGAGAAACAGTTACACCTGAAACTGAGTTTGATTTGATGTTCGCTATTCTATTAGCATATACAAATATTTTTATTCAAACTTATTACATTAAATCTTATACATCTATAAAGGAACCAGGTGGACAAATTCATGTTAAGGACATGTTTAGGAGTATGAATCCTATTCATGAAGCTACAATAAAGAAAGAAATAACTTATTCTTATCTTAAAGAGGTTTTAAATTATGGAAATTAATATAGTAACATCTGATTTAACTAATCTCGTTGCTAATCCATCATCCCCAGTTGTAAATATAGCACTTATTGATATTTTTATATGTTTTTTATTAACTATACCTATTTTTATAGCGTATTTAGTTATTACATTTATTTTCTTCAAAAAAGTGGATAAACCTGTAAATACAAAAACTCATGGATTGTCTAGATTTGCTTTGGGCGGAGTTTTGATTATATTCGGAATAATTATAGTTGATATGAATATTGAATTTGTTTCGGCTATGATTATAAGTTTAAACGAACATGGTAAATTGAATCTGGATGAATTGAAACCCGTTTTAGATTCAATATTTTTTATAAATTTTATCGAGCATTATCGAAATATTCCTTTTGATATTTTAGTAATGGGTAATATTTTCTGTACAGCTTTGTATGCTGGTGCAGAAGGAGTTATATCATCATTTAAGACTCTTAAAGTTCCTAAAGGAATGTGTATAGAATTACCGCTTATTAAACGAACTCGAATAAAATTTATTTTCTTAGTCTGGTGCGCAATCGCAATTTTGGCGTCGATATATACTATCATTATAGGATCTGAAAAGATAGAATTTGAAGTAGCTTTATCTTATACAGGTGTAATATCAACACTCATAATTCTTATGTTAGCAGATCGTGCTCCATCAGTTTTACAACCTTTTTCAACAAATACAGATGATGAAGTTACAAATGCTAATATAGCTAATCCTGTTGAAACTGAAGTAAATCTTGGTGAATCTAATAAAAAAGAAACTAGTGATGCTATAGACCATGTATCAGATGCAGCTATAAAAGTTCTTAAAAAATTAAATCCTGCTTTCTATGATAGTAATTCAACAGAGGAACAACAAAGTTCAGGAGGCGATTTATGAACAATAACGTCTTAGATATTGAACCTTATAGGTTGCCAAAACCAGTTGAATTGGCAAATGGTAAAAAGTATTGGGTTTATAACGTTTCAGATGGATTTGATAATTACTCTCAATTGAAATCGAAATATAGTTTCGTAAATAAAAAAATTAAGAGTAATGCTTATTCATTCTGTAATGTACATATGATGGCTATGGGATTAATTTATTCTGGATATGAAAAACGCTTAGCAGCTGAATACAATTCTAAGTATCCAGAATTAACAAGATTGCCGGACAAATTAGCTAAATATATTTTTGAAGATCCTGAAATGGATAAATATTTCAAAAAACGTTTTCCTGATTATTACAAAACATTTAAAACAGGTAATGATAAAGATGCAGTGTGTCCGAATGAATTGCACAATTTATTAAACTGGTCTGCTAATAAATTCTTAGATATTGGAGCTGTTACTTATTTCAGTATGCATACTCCTTGGGAAAATATTATTGAAGATATTATCTATAATGGAACACCTGTAGGTGTATCAGGATTATTTAGTAATTTGAATCATATGGTTCTTGTAGTCGGTGTAGCTTATGATCATTTAGAAGATCAGAATGAACCAGGAAAATGTCAGGAACCTTCTTATCTGATAATCGATGATCCTTATGGCAAAACTTATGAGTATGGAAAAGGTTTATCTGGTAACGATGTTTGGATACCATTTGATAAATGTGTATCTGATTTCAAACCAACAAATAATTCCAATTTCAAAATGACTCATAGATTTATTAGAGCAGAACATTTAGGTGTTTAAATAATTAAATTAGGAGGGATTTAGTTCCCTCCTAATTATTATTTTGTAAAACTATTGTTTTTTTTTGTATATTATATTAGTAGCTATATGAGGAGGTAAGTAAATATGGCAGATAATAATATTTTTAATGTAATCAGAAGTTTAGCTGATTCTAATACAAGTTGGATTAATTTATCACAAAATCTCATGCGTGAGCTTGTGATAAATATCGAAAAACATCTTGATAACGTAGATTACGTTATGAAGAATAACGACAAATTCGATTGTGATATATCGGATTTGCAGGACATCTATTCTGAAAGATTAGATGTATATGAAGCTATTGTTGATTTGATGACAAAAATCAACAAAGGTTCTACTAAGGAGATTGAGATTCAGAAAAAGATGTACAATGATGAGTATCAGAAATATAAAGATGTTTTCGATGCTCTAAAGCGTACTAAATAATCTTGAATCCAAAAAGAAATTGTGGGATAATTACCCACCTTTCTTTTTTTATTTTTATGATAGTCGACAAACTAATATACCTAAAGTATTAAAAAGGAGTATTCCTATGAATGATATACTTACAGACACCGCGAAATCATTTAGATTGATGAGACCTAAAACGCAATCGGGTACATTTAAGCCGATGTCTACTTATACTAAGAAACGTGATAACATTTTATTCCTTCCAATTGTTGATGAAAAAGAAGATATTGCTAAAGCTTTAACTACTCTTTTAGGACCAGTTGGAATAAAGAAATCATTCTTTAATTATTTCTTTCTTAAACGTTATATTTGGAGATCTGTTCTTTATCCAAAACCAGTTGTTATGGAATATATTGATTCTAAAGAACGTGAACAGTTCGCTAAGTCCAGATTACAACTTAGTGGACGTATAGGAAATCGTATATTTAACAGAAAGAATTTGGTAATAGATTATACTGATATTTTTAAATTATTAGTTCCGGAAGATAGAACTATAATGATGAAACCTAGTGTAATTAATTATCTTCAGAATATTTATCCTGAACTTATTTGTTATATTCTTTTTAGTAATCCTAAACATGATAAGAAAAATGATATTGAAGAATCTGAAGAAGATTTAGGAGATAGACCTGATTTTGAAACTAAAACAATTCCTTCGGGATTTAATTATATTGATAACCCTGATGATAAATTGAAAGAACCATTCGTAGAAATGACAGATGAAGAATTTGAAAATCTTAAAGCTGAAATGGAAATGTCAGATGAAGCATTTAACGAATATCTTACAAAAGAAACAAAAACTTTTGCTATGGGTGGACAAGGTTTAGGTTTAAGTGCTTATGGGTTCGATAAGTTTATTGTTTCATTTAATTATAAACTTACTACTAAGAAATATCATACTAAAGCATTTATGTTTCAGAAAGTTCCATTACCACGTAATGTAAAATTGGATCCTTCTTTAATTTATCAAATAACATTTATTCAATTTATTTATGAAGCTTATTGTTATTACTATGGTGAACCTTTAAAATCTTCTACATCAGAATACATTGCTGAAATTTGTAAGCATAATGTTACATTCCATATTTACGGTGATACTGGTTTAGGATTCTGTTTGAATTTTAATGAAATTAAAAATGGGCTCAAATATAATCCTATGCGTTTTTATGCTATGTTAGTTTTACGTTTGGATCTTATTACCATGTGCAATACTGGCGTTATAACAGAATCGGATCTTGATAAATTAGATGATGCTGATATAGAAAAGGAATTCTCTCAACTTACTTCATCTATTACCTCAGATACTAAAGATGTATTAAAATCAGGATTGAAAGAAGATGTAAAATCTGTATTAGATTCCGATCTTGCTATTAGAACTCTTATTAAGAGTAAAACGTCTGATGAAATAGTAGCATCTGATAAACCTTCTGAAGAAGTTACTGAAAATAAATCACATCTCATTATTACTCCTGAAAATGTTGCAGAGAGTAAAACAGCTATGGCAGAATTAACAAAACTTACCAATATATTTGGTAAACCTAGTTCTGCTAGTAAAGAACCTGAAATTGATGATGAAGGAACTACAGAATTATCTGATGCAGATATAAATGATATGTTTGACGCTGCCGACGAATTCGATGAAGAAGAACTCGATGGTGACGAATATGATGATGAAGAAGAAATAAATGAAGAAGAAGAACAATTAGAATCTGATAATATTATCGAAGAAGCTTTAGACGAAATGGAAAATGATCCTGTTGGTGTTGGTAATTCAAACGAAATTGCTTCTGATAATGATTTTGAAGATGAAATCGATTTAATGGAATATGAATTCAATGAACCTGATGATGAAGTAGTTGAAGAATATGAAGACGATGATGTTGAAATTCTTAAAGCTAAAACTATTAAGAATGTTGACGTAAATTACATCGATCCTAATAAACGTATGTCTAATCTTTCTGCAGCTGATATAAAACGTATAGAAATCTTAAAAGATAAATATAAATCTCTTAAGATTGATGGAAAAGCTGTTACAGATATTATTGGAAATGCTAAGAAAATAAACATTGAATCTTCTGTTGATTTTGGTTCTAAGAAACCTAGAACAAAAGATCCAAATGTAACAAAACTTAATGCTATAGATTTCCAAAAATCTTACGTTAAAAATAATTATCAACCTGATATTATTAATGCTGTACGTTCTCTTTCTGTAAACAAAGATGTACCACTTTATATTACAAATATTAAAGTAGACGATACATCTGATCAGTTTAATGATAGATTAACTTATCATTTTACACTTGAAGATCAGTTTAAAAAGAAACATGAATTAAAATTTAATGTTCCTAAACTTGATGAAAATGGATTTATGAAAATCCAAGGACGTACAAAATATCTTAAAAATCAGCTTATTCGTAAACCTGTTGTAAAAATTGGTTCTGATAAAGTTTATATTACTACTCAGCTTAACTCTTATCAGGTTATGCGTAATGGTTATACTCTTAACAAAGTATCTGAAGTTGTAAGAAGATTGGTAACGGAATATTTTGTTGATAATCCTAACATTCGTATCGAACGTGGTGATTGTTCTAAAAATAATGTAGATTATATTACTACTATCGAATATGATATTTTGGCTGATAAATATTTCTACTTTAACATTAATGATGGATCAGAATATGGTGAACATGTTATTGTTTATTTTGATCAGAGTGTTATTAGAGAAAAAATTAAAGAGCATAATATTAACACAGGATTTAAAGATAATGTTCTTCCACCATATATTCTTCCTATAGCAATTAACTATACAACTAAATCTCTTTATTCTATTGATGTAAGAAAAGATGGATCTGTATCTAGTACAATCATTATGATTTTACAAAATACGCTTAATGATCCTGGAATTTCTGAATTTGTAGAAAAAGTAAAAGTTCCTAAACGTAGAATCTGTTCTATGATTGAAATTCAGAGTAAGAAAGTTCCTTTGATTTCTCTTTTAGGATATTTATTTGGTTGGGATAGAGTTATTTCATATTTCCCTGAAAACGAAATAGAATTTAGTGAAAAACGTAAAGTTAACACTAATAAACTTTGTGTAAGATTTGCAAATGGATTCTTATATTACAATCAGTATCCTATTAATGGAACCATTTTATTAAATGGTTTAACTCAAATGAGTACTGAGCAATATAATTATGAAGATCTTAATAATCCTGGTTTGTATATCGATTTTACACAAGAAAAATATGGTACACGTAACATTGTAAAGGGTTGGGTTACAGCTCGTGAATCTATGTTAGACATGAAAACTCTTCAGATTCTTGAAGAGCTTGGTCTTCCTACAGATTTATGTGAACTTTTCTTATACTGTAACGATTTACTTGTTGATAATCAGGTTAAATCTGAATCTGATATTACTAATTATCGTATTCGTTCTAATGAAATAATTTCACAATGTTTGTATCAAGTATTAAATGATCAATATACAACTTTCAAGAAAAGATCTGGAAAAAAAGTTACAATGACCATTCCAATCGATTCTGTAATGTCTAAAGTTTACAGTACAGAAATTCTTGAAAATTATGATTGTTTAAATCCTGTTGCAGAAATTCGTAATATGGGATTAACAACATTTAAAGGTCCTGGTGGAACTAAGATGGAACAGGCATTTACTACAAAGAAACGTGCTTATGATCCTAGTTATTTTGGAACTTTCGGAGTTTCTACACCGGATAACTCAAATGCTGGTATTGTTAAAGAATTAACACTTAATCCTAAAATTGCTAACACTCTTGGATTTATTGAACCTCAAGATAAAAATAATTTTAGTTTGAATGATATTGGTACAATTGCAGAGGCATTAACTCCATTCGTTAATACTAAGGATGACCCTTCTCGTATTGCATTCGTTTCTGGACAGAATAACCACGTTGGTGGTTTATTAGGTTCATCATTACCTTGCGTACGTACTGGTGTTGAAAGAACTATTCAGTATCAGTGTGGTGAAAATTTCGTTAAATGTGCTAAACAAGACGGAACTATTACACAAGTTGATGAAGTTGGAAAGAAAGTTTATATAACATATAAAGATGGATCTAAAGAAGTTTTGGATTTTAACAATGTGTTACTTAAGAACTCAGATGCATTTAATGAAGCTGTATATAATTGCTTTGTTAAAGAAGGTGCAAAAGTTAAAGCTGGTGATGTAATCGTTGCTGATAAACGATTCTTTAAAGTAGATCCTATTACCGGTGAGTTAATATATACTCAGACTGCAAACGCTATGGTAGCAATTATGGAAGGTGCTTATACAGAAGATGATGCTGACTTGATTACTCAGGAATTTTCTGAGAAATTGACAATGAACTTTACTAAGTGTAAGCAAATTTCTATTACAAATGCTAATGAAGCTACAATCATTGATTATAAGAAAGTTGGAGACCATGTAATGTTGGGAGATCCTATTTTTGTATTCGATGATACTGGAGCACTTAATGATTCTACATCTGATGATGCTGAAGAAGATATTCTTAACGATTTATTCCAAGGAATCGATTCTAATGTATTGGCCGGTATGATTCATAAAACTCCTAAAGCTAATTTAACAGGTGTTATAAAAGACATGAAAGTTTATTGGACTTGTCCAATTGATAAAATGTCTCCTACTGTGGCTAAATTTGTTAATGAATATATTAAAACTCATAAACGTGAAATTATTGATGAGGAAAAATTTACTGGTAAAACTTCTGAAAAACGAAAAACTATAGAAGTTACAACTGTAAATAAAGATAAAACTGATCCTCGTATTAATGGAGCATTAGTCGGTCTTGAAGGTATTGTTATCGAATATTATATAGGGCATGAAGATCAAATGGGTACTGGAGATAAAATAGCATTAAATTCATCTCTTAAAACCATTAACTCAACAGTTGTACCAAAGGGTAAAGAACCGTATACAGAAAGTGGTAATAAACTCGATGGTATTTTCAGTTGGATTTCTATCAATGCTCGTATGATTGAAAGTATTTGGTATCAATTCTTAGGAACTATTCTTTATAAATTTACTAAGAAAACTGCTAGAGATTTCTTAAAAGAAATTGGTGAAGATATTCCAGAATCTAAAAGAAAAGTTAAATTAAACAAATAATATATTAAGAGTAGACCTTTTGTGGTCTACTCTTATTTTTTATATATTATAATTATGGATAAAAGATAGAGAGGGGTGTTACAGCACCCCTCTCTAAATATAGCTTTTACCAAGGAGGTGAAAACTATGAATGAACCATTATATACATATTATTATAGCGTTCACGATCATGACGGTTCTGCGTTAACTTTACATAAACGGTTAACCCGATTCCAATTCATTATGGAAACCGGAATAGACCCTGTCACAAATAAATGTATATATACATAATTGTTATATGTACATTTATTAAATATAGAAGGGAGATTGATCTCCCTTCTTTTTTTGTAAACGAATTGTATTATATATTATATTAATGTGGAATTAAACTATATAGGGGGTAATTTATATGTTTAATAAAATTAAAGCTAAAATTGATAAATTTATAATCAATTTTATGTATGGATTTAAAGTTGGTTTTTATGTGAATAATGCTAAATATCAGGATAAAAATTTTGAAATTTTATCCAAAATTTTAGTTCGTTCTAATAAATATATTATGAATGGTGAACAAACTATGGATGTTACAACAACTTGTAGAGGAGATGAAACTGGAAAAGAATATCCTGTATGGATTGAACATATTACTGATGAAGAATTACTATTTTTAGGTAAATACATACCTGTACTTTATGAATTAGGTATTATATCACCAATAGTATGTCCAGTGATTAATAATTTGAATCATAGTTTAGCAGGGTTTTTAATCCTTATACCTTCTTCATTTTGTAATGATGAGAAATTAAGTCAATTTTGTGTTGGTCATGAATTCGGACATATTATAAATGGCGATTTCATTGGTGAAAATATTTTCTCTAAGAAACTCATTACATCTATTGAAAAAGAATGTAAAGCTGATATGGTATCACTTTTTGCCATGAAAACTTCAGCGAAGGAATGTACAAATTTATTGTATGATACTTTTAAGAATTCTTGCATAACAACAATTAAAACAATTCCAGCTTTATCAAAGAAATGGGATACTGATGAAAAAATAGAAAAAGTTGTAAAAAATATTCTTAAATACGATAAAGATTTACAAACACGTATAAGCATTTTAAATCTTGCATCGACGTCGGAAGTTTAGTTTTAAAGAAAGGAGTTATATCAACTCCTTTCTTTTTTTTCATCTTCGACATTTTTATATAATTTAAAGGAGGATTTACTGTTATGGGAACAGTACGATTGGGTAATTTTCCCTCCCTCAATAATAAGAAATTAACAGATTGTATAGATAAAGGTATTTTATTTTATTTTTTGAATCATTTTCCTAGAAACTTTTTTACCAATATGTATATGGATAATCAAACCGGTTCATCAGGAAATTACAATATTAATCCTGAAGGTGATTTGATTAAAATAGAAACTGGTAAAAAGATAAATAATCCATCGATGAGATTTAATATAAAACATGGACCTAATAATACTGTAGATCCATTTGGTGGAGATATTTGGAATGTTAATCAACAACCTGGAGCATTTGCTATAGATACAGATCTTACAGGTTATAGACCTATTCTTTACGATCCTTATGGAGTTATCATAGCACTTAATGAACGAACAATTCGAAATACATTTGATATAAACATGACTTTCGATTCTAAAGACGATCAGTTAGCTTGTTGTAATTATTTAGATTCGAATCTTAAAATGAATTATGTCAGTGTTGTAGAAATAAAAACATTTATTCCTATGCATAGATTGATGATGGAATATTTAAGAGCTTCTATATTTAAATCTGAAATAAATGTTTTAAGTAAAATGAAAACTGATTCGAAAGAAAAGTTAGAATATCAACAGAAAATAAATCTTATGTTTACAGAACACATGTACAAGTTTTCTGAAAATCATATTAAACCTTATAAATTATTGGATCCTAAAAATGATAACCATGATTATGTATTTGGTTATTGGCAAACTCAAAGAGTTACAATTCATTTTGATAAATACGATGCTGATGAAGGTACTAAAAAAGGAAATGCTTGGACTAATTTCAATGTTAATCTAAACGGATGGATTGAATATGGTAATCCTATTGGATTTATAACATCTGTTCCAGCTATTATTAGAGGTTCTAAAAATAATTGGATGATGAAAACTTCTTCAGAAACTGATAGAAATAATTATTATCATATAATGAAGTTTAAAGAAGTTTTTAAAGATAATAGACGATTAGCTCCTGTAGATGGTGATTATTATCAACATTTTTATTTTGAACGTGAAATAATGATGAGTGCTAAAGTCGAAGATTTTAATATTCTCGATGATATTATAACTCAAGAAGAAACACCATCACATTATGCTGTAATGAAAGCTATTTTGTCTACAGTAAAAACACAAAAAGAATTCGATGATTTATTTAAGGTTGTTATTTATAAGGATGATATGCCATTAGATAAACACGAATATTCTATTGATAAGAATTTTAATTTTCATATTATTAATTGTGATTTGACTATACCATATTATATTGACGTTTTTGTAAACAGATATCTTTATGCTAATAAAATTGATAAGATGAAGAATTTTTTAAAAAAGTTAGGAATAAATACTGATGAACCTAATTATAAACCTCCATTAAATGATTTTATTGTTGATACCAATCATATTGGTATAGGTACAATCAATATGATTATGGGTAAATCTTATGATTCTGATCTTGGAGAAGTGAAAGAATTTATAAGAGCTATGCCTGATAATTTCTTAACAATAGATACTGAATTTGAATACTATGCAAGAATTTATGAAAATAGTAAATATAGATATTATAAAGTATCTCCTGAGCAAATTTTAAATAATAGAAATATGGAATTATTTATTTTTATTAATGGTGAATATGTTTTGGTAGATATTGAAAATATTTTAATACCTAATCCTAAATTAGATTTTTATATTTATGATCGTAATTCTGATAGATACATTAAATGTAAAGATCTTAAAAAATTCGATAGACTTCAAACTTATTATATAACTACCGATCAATTAAATACTGGTAAAATTAGTATTTATGTAGGTGACCAGAAATTACAAGATTTTGTTTAAATTAAGAATATACCAGGGTTTATACCCTGGTATATTTATTATTGACTAGAAAACATTAGTATATAACCTTATATTGGATATAAAGAATATTATACCTTTAAATAAATTAAGGAGATAAAATATGGCTTACGAAAATCATTTGCCACCGTTATCAACTATTAATCAGGGAACTCGTGATTTCGATTTTATACCACTCACAGAGCTTAAAGATTTTGATAAAAAACTTAACGAAATTATTAAGAAAATAAGTTCGATAGATACATCTAAAGTATCAGATGTTAACTCAATTGCTTATAAATTAAAAGAAATAGAATACAATCTTGCCGATGCTATCGAGTTTGATGAGAACGGTAATGTTGTAAGTCTTAAATCAACTACTTCTGATAAATTTAGTGATGAAGGTGGTTCTAGTAACACTATTATACCTGATCAGGGTCCAGCATCTATTGACAATCTTATTTCCGATCTCGAAAAATATTATAACGAATTCGTTAAATATCTTGGAAATGATATCGAAAGTAATCAATGGAAAAATGAACTCCAGACCATTTTCTTGAATTTTAAAACATCACTTGATAATAAAATTTCATCTATTTTTGGTAATTCAGCTCAAGCTTCTATTCTTGAAGAAAAAGAAAATGCTGAAACTGATTTTATGAAACAGGATTCTGTTAAATTAAACAATGATGAAATTATGCGTCTTAATCCAAACGTTGCAAACTATACAAGAAATATAAATCTTATGTTTGAACGTCCTGGTACAGAACTCATCGCATTTGAAGTAGAATGTCCTGAACCAGATAATATGATTTTTAATATGAAACTCCAGAATGGAGATTTGTATTATAACTTCAATGTTATTCTTGATAATGGAAAATTCCATATTACAAAAGAAGAACATTTTAAACTTTGTAACTATGGAATTAAACTCAATATTTATAAATATATTACAGCTTCTAACATCTGGAGATATGTATTTACATTATCTTCTGATTCTGAAGATGTTTCTAAAGTTTATAATTTTGAACTTTCTGGCGTATTTGTTGGTAAATTTATTTTCGATACAAATGCTGCTTTCCCTTCAGACCACAGTAATTATTGGGCATTCCACGCTGTAGATACAACTGGAAAAGTTGATCCTAATAAAACATATTATGTTAAGAGTATAGATGATTATAATGATGATCGCAATACTGAAACAAATATCGTTTATACAATTGTAAATATAGATGAAACTCCTACACCTGTTGCTGGTGAAGTTTATTATGTTAAATCTGTAGATGATACTGATACAGTAGTTTACAGAGAATATCGTGAACTTGTTGAATTTGAACCGGATGTAACATATTATACAAAACATGTTGAAACTACTACAGATAATTCTAATAAGATTATTACTTATCTTGAATGTACTGATCTTAAAGAATTTGAACCTGGTAAAGAATATTTTACAAAAGAAACTGAATTCATTTTCATCGATAAACTTGAAATTAAGAATGATGAATATTCTGATGGTGAAGTTGATGATCTTACAGTAGATCATAAAGGTGAAAAACTTGTAGATGAAAACTTTAAGAAAGTTGTAAAAGATAAGAAATACACAAATAAAACTATAAAGATGATGAATATTGATATTGATTCTTCAGAATTGCTTTCAACTAGAAAGTATGAAGAAAAAGTAGCTAATATTGCTAATGAAAATATCGTTCATCTTGATGATGGTGTAAAATTTACGAAATCATCTGTTCCTGGTTTACTTGTTAAATCTCGTGACGGTGCTCGTAAAATCAATAATAGTCTTAACATTGGTTTTGGTTCTAAAGTAATTGAACTTAAGACTATTCATCCATATTCATACGAAGTTATAAATATTCCTAGTGTTAAACGAGAAGATGTTTCACCTGTTGAATATGAAACTGAAACTAGAAGTTATTTTGTAAATGACACAAAAATCGATTACGATGTTAGTAAAATTTCTGTAGCAGATCACACTATCGAATTCTTCTCTAGTGAATTAAATATTAAAGATTTATACGTTATCAATAGTAGTCTTCCAGATGTTATTAAAATTGACAATGTATCATTATTGTATTTCGAAGATATTATGCAAAACATATCTAATTTTATCAATAATATTAAAATTGTTCCAGTTGGATGTGTTGGTTCATCAATGATTGATTTTATGATTGTGTGTGATAAAATTGAAGATTATGACACTTGTTATCATATTTATATAAATCTTAAAAACGAAGAAATTGCTATTCCTGTAATGAAAAAAGTTCTTAATAATGGAACTGAACAGAATATTCCATTAGCTTTACAGGATAAAATAACCCAAACTATTAGTTGTAAAAATAAGTCATATATTTTTACAGAAAATAATGTTTGTTATGAATCTTCTAATGGTAGAATTTGGTATAAGAAAATCTTTAAATTTGATAAACGCTTCTATGAAGAAATTCATACCGACGCTTTGAAAGTTTTAGGTTTGGTAAAGAATGACTATTATGATGATTTATATGCTATTATAGTTGATTCTAATCTTGTAGATGAAACAAAAATTCCTCTTACAAAACTTCTTTATGCTAAACTTGATAACAATAGTGATTATTTATCATTTGATGATTGTTCAGAAACAATGATTGAAGGTTGGACACAAGTTTATACAAGTGATAATGTATCAGCTTCCAATACATATGTTGAAAATGATTCGTATTTTGGAATAATTTTCAATAAAGATGTTATTCGTGAGTGTGTCGTAGATCCTGAAACAAAACGAGGATATTATCTTGATTATAATATTAAATCTAAACAATGTATTAGATTTGATACAGATTCTGGAGCTATTAAATTTTTTGCAAGAAATAAGAATAACAAATTTAATGGTGTAACTATCATTGACGGAGAAAATAATAATATTTATATTTTCGGAAACAATGTATCGAATAATGGTTCTACTATTACACATTCATATCAAATTTGTAATCTTGAAACATTAGATATAATTAGTTCGGAAGGTAATGAGAATTATACAATTCATCCAGCTTATTTCAAGAAATCAATATCATTATTAAACATTAATAAACGTTTTGTAACTATTGCTTGTAAAAATGATCGTTTGAATGGCGGTGCAGAAAATCCTTATGAAGGATATTTTATTTATATTGATAACACTACTGGAGCATTTTATACTCCTGATGAATCTAGTACAGATCTTACACCTATCGATGTATTTAAAAATACTCACGTTTATAATGTTTCTTATTGTGGAGACACTAATAATAAAATTGCGTTTGCTTTCACATCTGATGGACTCTATACAAATACTACATCAGATCCAAATAATTTTGTTCATGTGTCTACAGATTTGACATTTGATGAAGATTCTATTGCTATTTTCTCCAACAATATCGATTTGAATAACTTAACTTGGGTTATTTGTGGCATTGAAGGAATTAGTTATACACATGATGGAATAACATATTCGACATGTGAAAAAGTTGGTGTAGATTCTATTAAAAATATCGGTGATATTGATGGTGGATATCTTATTGGTAAAACATCATTAAATTCGATTATAAATGATATCGACGATGGTGTTTTTGTAAGAAATATTTATGATAAAAAACGCAATTTATATTACAAAAAGGTTGGTAATTATATCGTTGCTTATGGAAACGATAATAATCAAACTTATATTATCGATTGGGTATCCGGTGATAAGAAAACATATAATGTAAATATTACAGATTTATTTGATATCGATGGTGATATTTTTGCATTTACTGATAGTAACAAAGGTTCGATTATTTATAAATTTATAAATATTGATACTGGTTTTGTAGATGTAACTACAGAATATAATCAAAGTTTTAAAACAATTATAAATATTACTTCTATTAAACAAGATATTGAAGGAAATATTTTTGTTATCGGTACACAGATTAGAAATAATAAAGGTGTAATTTATTATGGGGAAACTCTTGATAATTTAAAAAATGTTCTTACACTTTCTGAAGATGGTGTAATCGATTGTTTCTATATATACGATAACGAAGTTATTATTTCGACATATGAACCTTATGCTGAAACTAAACATTATACTTGGGATCCTAAAACAAAAACATTTAAGTTTGAAGATAAAAACAATATAAATCTCATTTATTCATTTAGAAAATGTTTTGCGTATAATGGTGAATTGTATGTAATGAATGGTTCGGGTTCTAATCCTAATATTGTAGAAAAAGGTTTTGCTAAAATAACTAAAGATATTTCTAATACAGAACATAATGGATTTTATGATATAGATGTTATAATACCTATTACAGATGAATTCCAAATTAAACATGATAATTATCTTTTTAGTTATGCTAACACTTTATTTGGTATTTTCATAACTACTGAATATGATGAAAATGATGAAATTGTTTCTAAAAAATTCCATATTTATGTTTACTATGAAGATGCTAAACGTTTTATTGAAGTAAATAATGATATAGCTCCTCTTTTAGTAGCTATTGTTAATATGGGAAATTCTGAATTGGAAGAATGTTTCACTAATAAATCGATCGTAGATAATTATACAGTTGCAATTCAGGAAACCTATGACGAAAGTAAAACACTTATTAGAAATTATAAACCTGATAATGAGGATGAAGATTATCAAACTGATAAAATTTATTTTGATAGAGAAAATTCAGGTATCGTAATAAGCAATTATGCTAGTGAAACAAATAGATTTAATATGAAATCTAGAATGGCTGCTATCGGTATAACTGGTAAAACACATAAAGCGCAACTTGCTATGATTTTGGGTAAAGATAATCTTCTCGGATTATTTGATAAGTCTATGAATGTTATTAAAACATTTAAGCTTAAATATGAAGTTTTAATTGATAATGGATATAAAGCTTATATAGATATTGATGATAGATTTGTTACTCAAAATATTTTTGTAGCTTCAGATACTGAGTCCAATTATGTTTTCATTTCGTTGTATGGTAAATTCCCTATTTTAAATATAACTGAAAATGGTTCTATTACAGAAACTGATTCAGATACAATTTCATATGGCTTGTTTAAAGTTAAAATTGATGATATCTTTAATAATGGTGTAGAATATGCTATAATTACAAAAGAAAGTTTGAGTGTAAATGAATTTACTCCTACAGAAGATATAAATAAGTTTATTATTAAACAATATAATTATGATATAGCTGATGATATGAATTTAAATGTATTTAATGATCGTCAGTTAATTGGAATTGTAAAAGGTTTTATGTATAACAATATCGAATCTATTATATTCTGGAATACAGAAAATATGTGTCTTGATATTCTTTCTCCTTTGGATTGGAATATTAATATCGATGATATAGATGCACAATATAATAGAAATAATACATTTAAAGATTACAACATCGCAATTGATACTGTAAATAATAAAGCTTATCAGACTTATTTAGATGATAATGACGATATTGTTAAAAATAAAGTTGAATTTACAGCTATTCCTAACGAAATGGTTCGTGTTGGTTGTAAAACATATATTGCAGATGACTTCTTAAAAGCTGTAAAAGATGTTACATTTAAAGACACAAGTGAACGTGTTGCTAGTGCAGAGATTAATTTGGAATCTGCTAGATCTGAATATGAAACTGTACAAGGTATTTATAATACTGCTGTTGCAGTTGAAGAATCTGCTCTCACAGCATTCAATACTGCTAACGAAACTTATAATGCTAAAATTGCTCTTCTTGAAGAAGCGATAAATAATTCTAATGCTTCTACATTAGCAGCTTTAAGATCAACATTAGTAGAAAAAACAAATGTTAGAATGACTGCTGAAACAAATTTAAGCATTGCTACTAATAATTTGAATAATACACCGGTAGATGATCCAACATATAATAATGTGTTAGAAGCTAAAAAAGAAGCTCAAATAGCATATAACACAGCTTTAGCTGAAGAAACAGCCGCACAAGAAGCTTATGATGCTGAATTGGCTAACTCTAATTCTACAGAAATTGAATCTTTGAATTCTGATGTAGAAGCTGCTAAACGTCAGTATCAACTTGCTCTTACAGCATATAATACTGCTAAGAATAATACAGCTACAGCTAAGATAAATCTTGATAAAGCTATGAAGACTTATGAAACAGCTCAATTTATTTACGATTCTATGAAATCTAAATCTTTAATTGATACTGTTATATTTGATGATGGACTTGTTGGTAAGATCGATTCTAATATTTCTATTGATAGATTATCACATACTAGATTTGGTGCTCTTGCATGGGATTCATCAGTTAAATCTGGTTTAAATCCTAATGAACGTAATGATCTTCATTATGTGATTAAAAAATCTGGTAATATTGTATTGGATACATTTACAGGTAATGGTATTCGTTATTATAATAAAGCTTTAAATACTCGTGTTGGTCTTTTCAGATGGTACGACTATGTATCTGCTGAAGATAGTGGAGCTGTAGAAGGAACAAATAATAGACCTAATCAGTATAAAATTAATTCTGATGAATATAATACAGGTTGGGCTTATTTTACTCCAACAGGTGGTGGAAAAGTAATTATTATCGATCCTGGTGTTGGTAAATATATTTATCGTATGTGGGATACACCATTTGGTATTTTCATGAGTGTTCGTAATTATCGACATTACGGACTTTCTGCTGTAGAATATTGGAGCTTTAAACGACTCATAGCTATTCCAACAAATGATAATAAAGCAATTTCAATTGATGATACTCGTTATTTTACAGATTTGAATTGTAATGAAATTAAGATTGTAGATTGTTGTAATACACAAAATGGTTTATTTATCACTGGTCATTCGAATAACAAATATATAACTTTACGTTATAATGGTGATGACTTCTATGCGATTAACAATAATGAATTTCCTATCGTTTCTATTATCGATACTACAGATGGAACTTATTTCTTTACTGATCAGGATAATGGAAATGTTTACGAATTTGTTCCAGAAACTGAAAAGATACAAATTAGTAAAAATTACAATCCTAATATTGGTAATTTACAAATTTCTGGTAAATTTGGTCAGAGAAGAACTGATGTAGAAACTGTTTATGGACCACAGATTGTAGCTAAAGGCGGTATATATAATTTGAAATATCGTAAAAAAATAGCTTTCGATAATTCAACTGGAAATGGTCCCGCTTCACTTCAAAAAATTCGTATTTATGTAAATAATGAAAAAGATAATCTTCCAGTTGTTGCAGAATATCTTGCTTCTAAAGGTTTACCTATGGATAAGGATATTAAATGTATCGGAAGTATTATGTGTAACGGTTTACAAATATTAATAAACGGATTACACATTATAAGTGAAAATGGAATTAGTAAAAAACCTTTAACTGTAAAATTTTTCATAGATAAAAATGCTCGATTTACAAGAAATAAAGAATCTGTAGAAGCTTTGTTAGGTAACGATTTTGACAAATGGGATAAAGATATTGGTGTAATTTCGGATTACGATTCTGAAATAGGAGAATATTATGATATTCCTTATCAGATAAGTAAAATGAATTTTATTGTATTATTTGAAGAATTTGGAAAATATTTATTAGATTCTAATAGTAAACCTAGTAAACCAGATGTATATACTACAAAAAGTTTACCAATAATTGATATAATGAACGATTACGTTTATTTAAATGTATCTACCAAAACATATTTAAATGGAACTTTAATAGATTCTAAAAATGAACGAGAAATCATAAGCTCTGGAAGTTTACAGTTTAATTATGTTCAAGATTCTATAGATTTTACCAATAAACAAATTAGATTCACGGTAGCATATACTGATAGTAGAACTAATGAAATTGTTAATGATGATACAGAATATACTGCACAAATTACTTCTACAAATACTACTAGCTATTCAAATGATAAATGTAGTGGTGTTGTAGTCGGATTTAAATATTATGATAAAACTTTAAATATTCAACCTATCGAATATACTAATATTTCACCTGAAACATTAGGTCTTGAAACTTCTAATACTACTACAAATGATACTGAAATAGATGAACATACAAATACTTTAAATTTAGAATATGTAACTAATTATTATTGTATTAATGAAAATGGTACTCATTTAGTAGATGATGTTATTGTAGACCACCATGTTATTAAAACAGGAACTATTACACAAACATTAACAGTGGCTAATCATGCTAATAATTATAATTTCCATACAGTTATTAAAAATGTTGAAAATGAAACGATTGTTGATACTAATTCTATGAATGTTACAGATCGTTTAGGTGGTGTATCATTAAAACAAGCAGCTAGTATGTTATTAAATAATGTTGATAATGCTAAAAATAAAGTATACATCGGTGATTATTTCGAATTAGGTGGATATACCTGGGAAAATAATTCAGGTACAACATTCACTGCTGGTACAGCTAAATATGTATTAGTTGAAAGAACTAGTGATGGTCATTTAATATTCATGAGTTCAGAGCGTCATAAATTAACTTCTGAAAGTGATAAAGCTTTATCATGGAAAGATTTAATAACCGATAATAAATTAGAAACTTTATTATTACCACAGTTAGAATCTATACTTGGTGTTACTCCTGTTAGTTATACAAGAAAATCTGATATACCACATCTTACAAATAAACGAGTATTCTTACCAACAGAATATGAAATATTTGGTGAATATCAATCTCAAAGAAACACCGAACGATATAGTGGTGAGCGACAATGGGAAATATTTAATTTTAATAAAGAATCAGATAGAAAAATATTTAGACGTGATGTTAATACAGGAAATATTCATACTACTGCAGCTACAAATAATTATTATGGATATGGATATTGGTTAGCAACTAATGGTGCTAGTTCCGGCAATGCGTCGAATGTGCATACTCTTGATGCTAATGGTTACGGGAATGTTGGCAGTACCGGCGTGACTAATGTTCGTTATGGTGTACGCCCCTGCTTCATGTTGTAGTTATTAAGCATAATAATAACGAAAATTTTTTTAATTACGTTTTTTTGTAATAATGGAAGGGATTATTTCCCTTCCATTATTATTTTTTTTAATTACTATAATATAATAATGTATATGAATTTATGTGATGAACGAGCTCTTATTACTAAATTTAATTTAACTAAAGAAACTATTTTATAAATATATGAAAAACAAAATTTATATATTTAAATAATAAACCTAGGAATTTATTCCTAGGTTTATTTTTTTTAATCATAAATATAAATATCAAGTCCAAATTGTGGATATTTAAAAATATCATATCTACCAGCTTTAAATATTAATTTTCCATTAAATTCCCATTGTGTTTGCATTCTAGTCGGACGTATTATATGTATTCTTTTTATTTCGTTTTCTGAATCAGGAACAATCTCTGTCCAATAATTAAATCTCCAACCAAAACGTTTTTCTAGAAATTTAAACATTTCATTTCTAGTAACTAATGAATCACCACTTAATTTACGATCATCTCCTAAAATACATAATAATAAATTTTCATCTTTATTATTCATTAATTCAGGAGTCATAATTTTACATTCAATAATATTATCATATCCAATATTAATCATATCTCTTTTTAAAGTTTTATCTTTTGGTATCATATTTTCCTCATTTTTATTCAAAATCTATATATTATTATCACTTAATGTTTGACAAATTAATATAATTTTCTATGTGGAGTGTATATTATTATGAATAAACAACTTAAATTACTTCAGAGATCGAAGGTGTTAAAAACACTCGAAGTTGAAAAAGTTAAACATGATTTGAGTAAAATTAAAAACTCTACTATTGTTATGGTTGCTTATGATGATGCTACTGATAAGTTTCTTATTGGAGATAAATTCGGTGACCTTTATGTAGCAACAACAGAGTATTTAAAATCGCTCGATATAAAGAATTTATCCATTAATTCATTCATCAATGGATTGACTAAGACATCAATAGCACAACATTTTAATAAAATTTCTTTACAAGAAGCTAAAGAAATGTTTGGTGAAAAATATTTATATTATTGGTCGGCTAATAACAGAATTTATGGTGTAAAACGAGGACTTATTGAAAGACTTGATAATGGTCCTGATAATACATCAGTTGTAGATCTTTGGTCTAGAACTGAAAATGTACTTTCTAACGATCGTGGTGTCTCAGGACTTAAAGAAGTAAAATTTTCTTCAGAATTACGTCCTGCTTTCTTAACATTTGATAAAGATGCTATACCTACATATGAAAGAGATCAGAATTTAATTGTAAGAGATCCTGTTAAAATCGCAGATGCTATGAATAATGATCTTCATAATCACGACTATGTTCCTAAAGATGATAAATATGGTTATGATATGAAAGATTCAAATGCTGTAATGAAAGCTTATCTTGGTACTGACGATCTTGTTGTACTTTCTAATATTGATAAACGTAAAGTTGTTGATATAGATCCGCCTAATACTGAACCAGGTAATCCTGATATAGTATTTTATAACAATACACCATTCAATCATAATTATAATATGATTTGGACTACTATTAGATCAGCTCGTTTATTTGAAGAATTTAATGATGAAGCTAATGTTAATGATTCTAATTTTGCTAACACAACTCGTCATGAACAAAAAGAACTTACAAACTTCACTTTAAACGATCGTATTAATAAAGCAGGATTGTATGCTAATATACCTAACTTATCTCTTGCATATACTACATATATCACAGGTGATAATATTAGTGATAAACAAATTTATAGTAGCGGTATTGTAGCTATTTCTATTAAGAATGAATTTAAATGGTCTCTTGACAAAATCGATGGTAATACATGTACAATTACAAAACGTATTTATAATCCTATCACAGGTGAAATTACAAATGGTAAGAAAACTTATGAAGACGGTATTGTAGAATTTGAAATTGTAAATATTAAAGATAATACTGTTAGAATTAAGAGAACATTTAGAATCCCTAGTCTAAACAATGCTATTTGTGATTATAATAAATTTGAATATAAACATGATGATGTTACTGGAGCTGCTATATCTTTACCTATACCAGAAGAATATGTAGATGGTATTGTAGAATATAATCTCGATACTACAAACTTTACACAAGGTACTAATGGTAAAATATCTTATGGTATACGAAAAATATTCGTTCAGTCTGGTGCTACTAAACATTTCTTGAATTCTGTAAATGGTACAGGAACCGCATCATTTTCAGCATATACACTTGCTGCTAATGCTACAACTGCTACAATTAAACGAGAAACTGAAATTATATTCAAAAATACAGACGGTACTAATTATAGTTATCAAACAACTAATAATGGTATTGGTACTGGTTCTGTAGAATATCTTGTTGCTAATGCTCCTACTGACGTTAATGGTAATAATCATGTTTCTAGACATACTCGAAATGTTCATTATATGTCTGGTTCAACAGATATTATTTGTAAAACAGATTATTCGGATCCAATTGTAAATTATGAAATCTACACACTTGAAGCCGGAAAAATAAACGCAACATTAAAAGGTTCTTCAACTGGTGTATTCAAAACAATTGCTAATGGTTCTGAAACAAGTACAACTTATAATGTTGCTAAATCTAGACATATTACAGTTACAAGTGCTCCTATTACTTATACAAGAAATTCTGAAACATATACGGAAACATCGGGTGTATGTTCTCAGACTATGAATATCGATTATAGTTACGGTGGAGTAACTATAAGAAAAACAATAACTAAAGAAGCCCCTATAATTCATTCAATATTCACTCTTGAAGCTGATGCTTCTTCAGCTACAATTAAACGTGAAATCAGACCTGTATTCTTCACAATTAGTGTAGGAACTGAATCAAGATCTAATATTTATAAAAATAGTCCGGTTGTAATAGATAGAAATAAAACTGCTAATGTAATTTATACGGTAAGTAATTCTGTAACAAGTGCTTCAGGATCTAATCATTATGCTACACATACTAGAACTGTTACTTATAAACCTACTTCAACTTCGCAAACATACACAATATTAAATGATGTTGATTCGGCAGCTGTTATAACATATACTTGGAAAAACCTTTCGAACGAATCGAAACAATTTTACGGATCTTCATCAACGACATATAATATATATTCTGAAGGAAGCATAGTAGGAACTTATACTAAAACTCAAACAAATCATTTGAGTGTAGATTGTACAATAACTGAAAAAGATGTAATTGATGACTATATTACTATTAAGAAAAAAGCACATCTAGAATTAACAGGTAGTTATACATACGGATCTGTAACAAAACAATTGATTAAACGATCTGATACTGTTAATATGACTCATGATTATGATGATGTAAATGAAAATAATAATTCTGTTAGGCTTTCAAGAAGGTACACACCTATTATAAAAAATATAAGTAATGGTGTGGAACTGACTACCGATTATAAGAATAGTAGTAGGTTTATAGATTATGTATACGGAACTATTAGACAAATATTAACATATGCTAATCATGCTAATGATTATAATTTCTATACAACTATTAAAGATGATCTTGATGACGTAGTATTATATTATGAACATTCTATGAATGTTACAGATCGTTTAGGTGGTGTATCATTAAAACAAGCAGCTAGTATGTTATTAAATAATGTTGATAATGCTAAAAATAAAGTATACATCGGTGATTATTTCGAATTAGGTGGATATACCTGGGAAAATAATTCAGGTACAACATTCACTGCTGGTACAGCTAAATATGTATTAGTTGAAAGAACTAGTGATGGTCATTTAATATTCATGAGTTCAGAGCGTCATAAATCAAATTCTGAATATCCTTCTGAAAATGCTTTATCATGGGAAGCTTTAATAACCAATAATAAATTAGAAACCATTTTATTACCACAGTTAGAATCTATACTTGGTGTTACTCCTGTTAGTTATACAAGAAAATCTGATATACCACATCTTACAAATAAACGAGTATTCTTACCAACAGAATATGAAATATTTGGTGAATATAAATATCAAAATTCGAATGAACGATATAATGGTGAAAGACAATGGGAAATATTTAATTTTAATAAAGAACCAAAAAGAAAAATATTTAGACGTGATGTTATGACAGGAACTATTAATACTTATGATCCTTCTTTAAATCATTATCACACATACGGTTATTGGTTAGCAACTAATGGTTCTTATTCTGGCATTGCGTCGCGTGTGTATGGTCCTGATGGTTCTGACTTCGGGTATGCTGGCAATGACCACGTGAGCAGTCCTTATATTGGTGTGCGCCCTTGCTTCATGTTATAATTATTGAATGTAGTATGATAATTTATTAATTACGTTTTTATACATTTGAAAATGAGCGAACGAAGTATCGCGAAATTTTCATGTATAAAAACGT